>ERZ808240.869-NODE-869-length-38855-cov-29.388479_pt1 | contig 38855 bp, 32 predicted proteins | sample MGYA00521084_ERZ808240 | MGnify/ENA primary metagenome ERZ808240 (study PRJEB31516, sample SAMN03275571) | gut metagenome | biome: mammalia-associated habitat; material: feces | host: Papio cynocephalus | place: Kenya | collected 2012-08-06 ... | reverse complement strand
TTTTTGTCAAACTTTTTTTGAAAAAAGTTTGAGCAAACGGTAGTTTGCTGAATTTGCGTTAATTAAAATTGCAGGCGGTGACAGAATGACGGATTACAATAAACAGAATTTCAACAATATGAAAAATGAAGCAGTCCGCAGTGCAAGGGAAATGCAGAAAAAAGCTCCTGACAGCAGCTGCACAGATACAGCTGAAAACAACACCGGCAGCAGTAATAACAATAATGGTCTGTTCGGACTTGCCGGCGGATTTCTTAAAAATCTCGGGATAACTGACGGGAATTTTGACAGCGATAAAATGGTTATTATACTTATGATAATTATTCTTGCAAGAGAAGGAGCGGATTTAAAACTTTTGCTTGCACTCGGATATATCCTGATGTGAATTTCAGCGGAGGAATCAAAGAATTATGAATACTGATATTATTTTTACAGTTGTATGGTGTATTCTTGGAGTAATAATGCTTGTATATTACTCAAAAAGAAAACATCCGTTGCTTTCTGCATTATTCGGAATGGCTTCAGGAGGAGGGACTCTGCTGCTGATTCATTTTTATGGCGAAAAAATAGGATTTGCGGCAAAACTTAACTTCTTCAATACAATGATTTCACTGATACTCGGAATACCAGGAGCGTGTATGGTTGCACTGACTGAAAAATTTCTGTAATACATAAAAAATCCCTGAACAGATAAACTGAACAGGGATTTTTTCTATATAACGAAAAATCAGAGATTACTTGATTTCTACTGTAGCACCAGCAGCTTCGAGCTTTGTCTTGATTTCTTCAGCATCAGCCTTTGAAACGCCTTCTTTAACGTTCTTAGGAAGGTTTTCAACGAATTCCTTTGATTCCTTAAGGCCAAGACCCATAACTTCCTTAACAACCTTGATAACACCCATCTTGCTGTCGCCGAATGATGTCATAACAACATCGAATTCTGTCTTTTCAGCTGCTGCTGCTGCACCGCCAGCTGCCGGAGCTGCTGCAACTGCTGCTGTTACGCCAAATTCTTCCTGAATAGCCTCAACGAGTTCAGCAAGTTCGAGAACTGAGAGAGCTTTTACGTCTTCAACAAATTTTAAAATCTTTTCTGAAGCCATGATATTTATTCTCCTTTTTATAATTCAAATTAATGTAGTAACGGCTATGCCGCTGTTTTATGCCGCTGACAGATTATGCAGCGTCTTCTGATTTGCTGTCTGCAACAGCCTTGATGATAGCTGCAAGCTTCTGCATAGGTCCCTGAAGAGAACCAACGAGCTGTGAAAGAAGCACGTCCTTTGAAGGAATCTTTGAAAGAGCTGTAACACCTGCTTCATCATAGATTTCACCATCAATAAATCCAGCCTTGAGATTGAATTTATCATCATTTTCACTTGCAAATTTTCCGAGAATTCTTGCAGGAGCTGTCTGGTCATCTGATGAAAGGGCGATAGCTGTTGTACCTTCGAGAACGCTTTCAAGACCTTCTATACCAGCATTTTTCAATGCAAAACGGAGCATTGAATTCTTTTCTACTGAATAATGAACGCCTGCTTCACGGAGTTCCTTTCTGAGCTTGGTATCTTCTTCAACGGTGATACCTCTGTAATCAACGATAACACCTGCACATGAACCCTTGATGAGTTCAGTAAGCTGTTCAACCTTAGCTTTTTTAGCTTCCAAAACCTTTTCACTTGGCATTTGATTTCACCTCCGAAAAAAAGATATCATCGTATCTCAAAAGCATAAAAAAATCCTTTTCCGGATATCGGGAAAGGATACAAAGTCAATATATAAGACAATGCACATTCCTCGGCCGGATTTACGGAATATCCACCGGCTGTCTTTAGAATACGATTTTCTGCTGTTTACACAGCTTTTATATTATATCATGATTTTTTATCTGTGTCAATAGTTTTTATAAAAAATTTTTTTCAGTAATTTAATTGTTTTGTATATCTGTTTTTAGTCTTATTTATTATAATTATACATATTTTCTGTTATTTCATACTTTTTATCGTATAATTGCTACAACCTATTGACAAAATGCAAAAAATATTATACAATATATACTATAAACATTTTACATATTGTTTAAAAAAAGTTTTACAAAATGGGAAAGTAGTGTGCTATGAACGGTTATATTGATTTTAATTCTCAGATTCTTGCCTGTCCGGATAATAAGGATTTTGTAGAAAAGGCTGAAAGTATCCTTAAAATTCTTCAGTCAGCTAAAATAAAGACAGTTGTTTCAACTACAGCATTTAAGTCTTCGGATAATCTTGATGAATATCTTGAAAAAAGACAGAAAGCCTATGATATTCTCAGCGAAAAATTCAAGGATAAGAATTATCCTAAAATTCTTTTCGGCTCGGAAGTGATTTTTGATGAAAATACTATCAATATCACTGATATAAAGAGTCTTTGTATTGCTGACACAAAATATATCATGATGACTCTGCCTATGAACGGCTACAGTGAAGAATTATTTACAGGAATACAGAGGCTTATTATTTCCAAAAATGTGTATCCTGTCGTTGCACGTATAGAAAAATATACTGAAACATATACAATTGAACAGATTAAAAAACTTGCTTCTCTTGGAATCCTTATGCAGATAAGCTGTCAGTCAATTGTAAACAGAACTACAAGACGCATGGCTCTTGACCTTCTCAATAAGGGTATTGCACAGATAATCGGTTCTGATGACAATATTATAAAACCTGCTGAAAAGCGTACAGCCGGTGAAGTTGTGCTTGATGTTCTCAACAAGGATATTACTGCTGACATTATGGATATTGCAAAACCTTCTCCTCAGTATGCTGATGCTGTAAGAATAATGCGTTATAACCTTCCTATCGGAAAATATAAACAGATTAAAAACAATGCCGGAATGGTTATTTCCAATGCTGCTCTTAAAGATATCCTTATAGCTGATGTTTAAAAAATATGATAAATATGCGGTCACTGAAAATTTTTTCAGTGACCGCTTTTTTAACGCCAATTTGACAAAAAATTTTATAATTGAAAATATGGGATTTTTCATTTGTAGGGGCGACCATTGGTCGCCCGCTGAAATTATGGTTAAACCATAATTCCGGTATTTGTTTTCTGTACGGAAAATCATTGGCTGCACGCCTGAAATTCTGGTAACTGCAACGGGCGACCGATGGTCGCCCCTACAGAAATAATCCATCGAATTTGCGTTATATTATAATGTTTCATTGATATATATGTTTACTCTGTTCTGGACTATATCTGCTGTTTCCTGAGCAGATTTCTGACCTGAGAAGAATGCCTGTGTTTCTTCTGAAATTATATCCATTACATTTAAATCATAGGTATATTTTTTATTTACTGATGAAACAAAATCCATATATTTCTTTTTGTGTGTTTCGTCCATATATCCGATATCAATTTCATCATCACCAATATAATAAGTGTTCGGAAGTTCAACTGTATTTCCGTCCTCATCTTCATAGCTGTATGGTTTCATTGAAGCATTGAATTTCTCTTCAAGAACAGATTTCTTTACAGGCAGTTCATATACAGATTTCTGATATTCATCTGAAAGGAAGTATTTTATAAATTCCCATGCTGCTTCCTGATTTTCTGATTTTGCTGAAATACCCATTTCAAGTGAAGCATTGATAAATGAGCCGTTTCCGTCTGATGAAGGATAGCCTATAAATGTAACATCTTCTCCGAATGTTCCCATTTCCGTATTGTAGAATGAACCGGTATCATAGAAATATGAGCGTTCAAGAATTATGTTTCCTTTTCTGAAACCTGCCTGCTGGTCATTGTATTTTTTCTGATATTCATCATCACTCATGTTCTGCATCTGTGAATAATATTCTTCAGATGTAGGATACTGCTTTGCAAATTCAAGTATCTTTATAAAATCATCGCTGTTGAAATTACAGGTCTTTTCTGAATAGTTTATAAAGTTATCTATTGAAAGATAGCAGAGCATACTGAGTATATTGTCTGAATTAAGGTCATCGTCAGTCATAATCTGCTTGTTTTCATCAAGATTATTTATAAAGTCTATAAATGTATTTGTATCCCATTCAGTCATTCCGTCAAGGTTTGAAGTTTTTCCTGTAAGAGTCTGAATATTGAATGAAGGTGATACTGAATAAAGAGTTCCGTTTACAGACAATGCATCAAATACATTTTCAAGATAGTCAGAGCGGTTTATGCTGCTGTCATTGTCGATTATAGCTCCCATATCAGCAAGTATGCCTTTTGATACAAGATTCTTGATATTTGTGTCATAGTTTAAAAGTACTATGTCAGGAACTGTTCCCAGAGCCATATCCATATTGAATTTATTAGCTCCTGCATTATAATCATCATCAGTATTATATGATGAATAGTCAGTAAGCTTTATTCTGTATTTTTCATTTTCCTTGTTGAATTTCGCAGCAGCTGCATAGATATTGCTGTCTATATATGTTCCGGCAAGAGTTACAACCTGCTGATTCTTTACATCATCAGGATTTGTCTTTTCAAGAATGGAGCATTTTGTCTGTGCACTTATTATATCATAGTATACTGCAATAATTCTGCCGTCTGAAAGAATTTTTGCGGTCTGAAGACTTGAGGCATCAACATCTGAATCTATCCAGTCAATTATCTTTGTCTTTTCAGAGGTTTCAAGGTTTATGCCATACATTTCAGTTGAATTGTAATAGCAGAGGCTGTAATCTCCGCCGCCATCCATATATGAAATGCCTGATGGAGCATTATCAATTTTATATGGTTCTGCAAGAGTTTTATTATTATCATCTATAAGGCTTACATTATAGTTCCATTCATCATCATAGTAAGCGGCAACAGTTTTTCCGTCATTGGTAACAAGAATCTTATCAATATATGAAGATTTGCCTTCAATTGTATAGAGTTCATTTCCTTCACTGTCAAGAACAAAAATCATACCCTGGTCATTTGAGAAATAGAGGTTTCCGTTGCTGCAGCAGATATTCTGCACATAGAAATAATCTGCATCTGCCGGTTTGAATTTTGAGAGGTCAGTTGAAAATACCTCATTGCCTGAAGCATCAATTTTTACAAGAGTAAATTTTTCAGTTCCCTCCTGTACATCATCAATAGCAGAATCGTCATCAGCGGCAGAGCTGTCATCTGAACTGCTGGTATCATCGGCTGCTGAACTGTCTTCTGCGGCAGAACTGTCATCAGTTGGTTCAGCGGCTTCATCTTTAGGAATTACATCAGCTGTGCTGTCATCAATATACACATATTCATAAAGAACATAGTATATGTTTCCGTCATTGTCTGCTGTAAATGCCTGTACGCTGGAATTATCATTTGTGCTTACAGGGACTGTTTCAGTGAGATTTCCTGATGAATCAAATACAAATATATTTGTTTCAGTAGTAGCTGCTGAATATTTTGAACCACATACATATATTTTATCTTTGGTTGAACATATCTGACCGCCGATATCAAAACCTTCCGGCACTGCAAGCATTGCAGCTTCATGATATATGCAGTCCTTTGAGAGTTCGGTTGAAATAGGTGAACCGCTGTCAGATGATGATTTTGAATTGTCAGCAGATGAACTTCCATTGTCATCTTTTTTGGAGTTGCAGCCTGTAAGCATAAGTGTTGCCGCAAGAGCTATGCATACTGCCTCTGAGAGTTGTTTTCTGAAATTATTGTTTTTCATTTAATCTCCTTCTTTCCGGATATTTTTTGTAATAGACTTTCTGTCTTTTTATATCAATAAGTTTGTCTGCAAAATTTTTAAAATCCCTGATGGTCGGAAAATATTTTATCCACAGAATTACAATGATTACAAGTACATATATTACAGGAACAGCAATAAGCGGTATTCTGAAAAAAAGTATCAGGGCAAGCTTATCTTCAACAACTCTTGCTGAATTTTCCCAGTATGGATATGTAATATCATTTGTAATTACTGAACGTGTGCCGTATGATTTCATTACGCCAAGCATTGAACGAAGTGAAAATCTTGATGAATTTTCAATGACTGATATTTTATCGGTCTGACCTTCAAACTGTTCCTGAATTATCTTGTATCCGAATTTTGAAACAGGACTCGGCATTATTATTTCATAGCAGGTAATCGGCAGGGAAGCAGTTGTCTGTATATCAGCTGATAATGATGATGACGCATATATTTTTTCATATGCGGAATAAGGCAGATATATGCGGCAGTCTGAACCGTATGTAAGTTCTGATACCTTGTCATCATCAATGCCTACAGTTCCGGCAATCTTAAAAGTCATTCCGTTTATATAAATCTCCATTCCCTCGGTATCTGTTGAGCCGAAAAGCTTCCATGAAAGATTTTCATCTATAACAACTCTGTCGCTGTTGATATCATCTTCTGAAAAGCAGTATCCTGATTTGTATTTGAAATCATGGAAATAAAAGAAATCTCCTCCGCAGAAATCAGCCTTTGCCTTTACTGGTATTTTGCAGCTTTCAGATGATACATCAATAAATGTTTCGGCACTGTATGCGTCAATCCAGAGTCTTGAATCAGGATTATTCTCATCTTTTGATATTGAAGCCTGTTCAAGAGCTGAATCAACGGCACTCCTTAACTGATATACTGAATCGGTGCTGAAATTATAATTTTCGGATATAAAGCATGAAGTCTGAGAATACTGTTTGCTGTCGGGCGACCATTTTCTTGCTGAATACTGGTCAGGAAGTGAGGCGGCGATAGCGTCATAAATCACTGTAAGCACAAGATATGCGGCAAGCATTGCAATACTTATAACCGAAGGTATCAGCCATCTTTTTTTTATTTTAATCTTTTTCATAGCCATAATCTCTATTCTTCCGCAAGTCTTACCTGCATACCTGATTCAATCGGAGTATCCGAAGCAGTTATTACAAATTCATTTCCGCTGATACTTCCTGAAACGGCGGCAGATGTATCATCAGAGGCAAGAACTTCAACGTTTACCTTATATGCCTTGTATCTGTTGCCGAGAGGAGAACTTTTAGCCTGAACGATAAGAATGAATTTTCCGTCCTTGTCTTCTTTTACAGCACTTTTCGGCACTACCATATCATATTTTGCACTTTTTCCGCCGGCTGATATATTGAGTGACTGATTGGCTGAGATATCTCCTGTAACTGAAAATACAAGAAGTTTCTGTTTTGAATTGTCAGGGTCAGGCTTTATTGACTGGAGAACAGCAGAGGCATTTCCGTCATAGAGATTTGTTATTTCAGCCTCCTGACCGATTTTTACTTTCTTGCTGAGTTCATTTGATACGCTGAATGATACTGAATAGCCCTTATCAGTTACCTGAATAACAGCCATAGGCGTATCAGCAGAGGTTTTTTCACCTGCAACGCAGTTTATCTGAGTTACAACTCCGTCAACTTTTGAAAGTATATCTGTTTCAGATGATTGTTTTTTTAATTTTTCAACAGTTTCCTCCTGTTTTTTGATTTTTTCAGCCTGAGCTTCAATATCAAGGTCAGCTAAAGCATTTGCAAGCTTATCATCTTTCTGAGTCTTTGCAAATGCAACAAGCAGTTCATTCAATGCTCGCTGAGCGGATTTTACATTTTCATTTGCCTCGTCCCAGGTCATTACGGCTGTACTGCTGTTCTGAGCGTTTTCAAGTTCAGCCTGAGCTGCTTCAAGCTTTGAATTTCTGTCTGATATATCATCAGCAACTGAAATAAGCTGTGAACTGATACTGCTTTTTATTTCAGAAGCTTTGTTTCTGAGGTCTGATTTGGCTTTGCTGAGATTTGTTTCAGCGTCAGAAACAGCATTTTTAGCGTCAGCAAGTTTTGATTCTCTGTCAACAGCGGCATTAAGCTGATTTTCAAGATTTTTAAGGTCTTCTTCAGCATATTTAAGGCTGTATTCCTTATCTGTTATAAGTCTTTCAGTTTCAGTATCTGAATCACCTTTTGATGATAAATCTTCTTTAAGACGTTCAATTTCAAGTTTTAAGAGTTCAATTTCTCTCTGTTTTGCGGTATATGATGTCTGGAGTTCAGCAGAACCTGTATCATTTTCAGACGGTTCATAGCGGAGCTGATTGTTTTTAGCGTTTTCAAGAGCATCTGATGCAGATGTAACAGCGAGATTTGCAGAAATAAGGTCATTATATGATGAAAGATATGCAGATGAATATTCCTCTGAATCTATTGCAGTAACTGCTCCCTGTAAATTCTCCTGATTTGATGTGAGAGTTTTTATTTCATTCTGGAGAGATGTTATTCTGTTTTTTATATCATCAATTCCGGAATTTCCTGATGAAGACAATGAATCTCTCTGCTGTATTGCTTTCTGGAGGTCTTCACGGGCATTCTGTATTGAGAGATTATCTGATGTATAATCCGGAAGAACATCATTAAGCAAAGCTTTCTGATATTCAAGCTCCATAGTATCAAGGCTGTCCTGAGCCGTTTTAAGTTCCTCGCTTTCAGTATCCTCAAGTGTGAAAAGCGACTGACCGGCTTTTACTGTGCTGCCGCTTTTAATGTTTACGCTTTTTATGGTTCGTGTTTCAGAAATATTGACTTCATATGTATTATTTGCTTCAGCTATTCCTGTTCCACGGATTTTTTCATTTATAGTTCCTGAAGATACATACTGTGCATTTACTTCCGGAAGTGAAAAATTCATTATTGTATTTGAGAAAAATGTAAGCACAAGCATTACAGCCAAAAATACAATAGCTATATTTTTTATTATATCTTTTTTTGAAAATTTTCTTTTTTCACTCATTTTGTTCTGCTCCTCATTTTTAATATTTATCCCTTTACGCCGCCGGCATATGTAATGCCTTCGACAAGATAATCTTCTCCGTAAAGAAACATAAGTATTGTAGGAATCATATATATTACAGCAACAGCAAATGCTATTCCTATTTCACCGGTATTTATTTCAGAAAGAAATACTGAAAGAGGATATTTTTCACTGTCATCAAGCATTATTATCGGCTGTTCTACCATATTCCAGTAATCTATAAATACAAGCATTCCGACAGATATAAGGGCATTTTTACAGAGCGGCATACATATCTGCGTGAATATCTGCCATTCTCCTGCACCGTCAAGCCTTGCCGCCTCAATAAGGGATACAGGTATTCTTCTCATTATCTTTGTAAGCAGAAATACGCTGAACGGCGAAAATATTCCCGGCAGTATGATTGAAAGCCTTGTTCCTAAAATCCCGAGCTTATCGGCTACCAGATAATTCGGTACAAGCATTACCTGATACGGCATAAGCATTATTGCTATGTAAAGAAAGAAGACTATTTCCTTTATCCGTCCTCTGAATCTGAAAAAGCTGTATGAGGCTATTGATGCAACAGCAAGCTGGAATATTACTATCGGTACTGTTAAGATTACTGAATTCCAGAATTTCAGCAGATATTCAGGACTTTTGAAAAGTGATGTTACATACTGGCTGAATGTCACCTTGTCAGGTATAAGCTTTAAATTTACTTTTTGGGCTATAAATTTTTTTCCTCCGCTGCCGTTCTGACTGTCAGAGGAATCAGATGATGCATTCTGAAATATCATTCCATAGTTTGAGGTTATCTCCGTTGATGACATGAATGAATTTGCAATTGTAAGTACTGTCGGAAATAAAAACAGAAGTGCTGAAAATAATGCATATATCGTGAGAAATACTGTAAGAACCTTTTTTTTCACCCTTCAACATCCTTTCCGAATATGCTTTCAATTATAAAAAGTACAGCCATTATAAATGATGTCACAAGAGCTGTTATTATTGCCGCTGAACAGAGTTTCTGATAATCAAGCGTTGCAGAGCTGAACGTGTTGTTCATGAAATGCTGTATCATATAAAGACTGCTGTACGGATAATTTCCTGCAAGCAGATATACTTCACGGAATACCTTGAATGAATTTATAAGTGAAAGTATTGTTACAAAAAGTATTGTCGGAGAAATATATCTCAGTTTTATATGTATGAATTTATAAAATTCAGAAGCTCCTTCAAGCGTTGCTACTTCAACTATATCTTTTGGAATATTACTGAATGCAGAGAGGAAAAGTATCATATTGTATCCGAGATTTTTCCATAAGAACAGCAGTATTACAACATATATCCCATATTTTGATTTAAGCCAGTCAGTTTTGTCAAGTCCTAATTTCATTATAAGCTCATTCAGTGAGCCGTTATAGCTGAAAACTACCTGCCATATAAGCACGACTGATGCTGTAGGTACCATAAGCGGACAGAGAAATGCAGTTCTTACAAAGCTCCGGCAGGGGATTGCTCTTTCAAGCAGCATTGCCATAAGCATTGCAAATATTACCGACAGCGGTACGGCGATAAATGAAAATTTCATTGTATTGCCGAATGCAAGCCTGAATGCCCCGTTATTCAAAACATTCCGTATATTGTCAAGTCCTACAAACTCATGATTGGTCGGGTTGTCGATAAGTGCATAGTATATTACCACAAAAAACGGTATTACGAAAAATATCAGCACGCCGACAAGACTTGGAGTCAGAAAAAGTGAATTTCTGAATTTTTCAATAATTTTATTTTTCATGTCAAAGTCTTCTTTCTTATGTAATCTCTTTTTATATATACATTTTACAGCACATATAAGTTCATTTTTTTAATAAAAACATTTTTAACGCCAATTCGAGGATAAAATTTTATGATTGAAAACAAGGAATTTTTCGTTTATTCTGTAGTTCGCCCGTTGAGGTATGCTGTAACTCTGGCGGGCGAACACAGTTCGCCCCTACAAATAATAACCATCGAATTTGCGTTTTTTAATGTTATAAGTGTACTATATAATGTATTACAGCTGTATTATAAACCATATAATAATACTTTGTCAATATAATTATATTTTTTTAATAAGTTTGTAATAATTTCTGACGTTCTCATTGACAAAAACTGTACAGTAATATATAATAATTATTGATATCAGGCTTTTGCCTGTACATAATATGAAAAAATTTTGGAGGATTTTTATTTATGGCAGAAATTATAAGCGGTAAAATCGTTTCAGCTAAAGTAAAGGAAGATGTCCGCAAAGAAGCTGAAATACTTGCGGAAAAAGGTATTAAAATCGGTCTTGCAGTAGTTATTGTCGGAAATAATCCGGCTTCAAGAGTTTATGTAAATTCAAAGAAAAAAGCCTGTGAGGAAGTCGGTTTCAGCTCATATGAATATGCTCTCCCTGAAGAAACTACTCAGCAGGAACTCCTTGACCTTGTTGATGTGCTTAATAATGACGAAAAGGTAAACGGTATACTTGTACAGCTTCCGCTCCCTTCACATATTGATGAAAATGCAGTTATAAATGCTATTTCACCTGATAAGGACGTTGATGCTTTCCATCCTTTCAATGTCGGAAAAATAATGATTGGTGATTTCGCATTCCTGCCTTGCACTCCTGCCGGAGTTATGGAGCTTATCGACAGCACCGGCGTTGATGTATGCGGAAAATCATGCGTTGTTATCGGCAGAAGCAATATTGTCGGAAAACCTATGGCTATGCTGCTCCTCCACAGAAGCGGAACTGTTACTATATGTCATTCAAAAACAAAAAATCTCGCTGAAATATGCAGAAATGCTGACATACTCGTTGCAGCTGTCGGAAAAGCAAACTTTGTTACAGGCGATATGATTAAAGAAGGTGCGGTTGTAATTGATGTAGGCATGAACAGACTCGAAAACGGCAAACTCTGCGGAGATGTGAATTTTGAAGAGGCTGAAAAGAAAGCTGCATTTATTACTCCTGTTCCGGGCGGAGTAGGCCCTATGACTATTGCTATGCTTATGAAAAATACTCTTACAGCCGCAAAAGCTAAAAATGGATTGCTTTAATGGCAAACTGCTGAATTTATAGTATAATAAAAACAGCCCAGACTTTCATAAAAATCTGAGCTGTTTTTTCTATTTCTTTTTCTTTTCACTGCTTTCTGCAAGCAGCTGTTTTGATTCCTCTGTATCCTTATAGAATACATATTCACCATTCATTCTCTTTACCTTGCTTCCTGCAATAATAAGTATTATTACAGATGCTATGAAACATATGAGTGCAAGTGCCTGAGATACTCTTATATTTCCTATCATAAGGCTGTCTGTACGCAGTCCCTCTATAAAAAATCTTTCAAGTCCGTACCAGCCGAGATACATCAAAAACATCTGTCCGTCATATTTCCTGTGCTTTGAAATCAGATACAGCACTGCAAACCCTAAAAGACAAAAGAATGATTCATATAAAAAACATGGATGAACCGGATAATCAGGCGATAATGACGGGTTATTCATAAGAGATATTCTCTCCTGTATTTTACCGCTTGACATTCCGAAAACTGAATCAGTATTATATCCGAATGCTTCATGATTGGTAAAATTCCCCCATCTGCCTATGCCCTGTCCGATTAAAAAACTCATTCCTGCAATATCAAGCAGAGGAAGAATTTTTACCTTTCGTATCTTTGCAATTATACAGCCGACAAGTACCGAACCGATAACTCCGCCGTATATTGCAAGTCCTCCGTTTCTTATATTGATGATTTCTTTTATATCTCCCGCATAATTATCCCATTCCATTACTACATAATAGGCTCTTGCTCCGATAATTCCGCCGATAATTCCGCCGATTACAGCATCAACGGCTCTGTCGCTGTCAATGCCGTACTTTTTCATCTGGGAAAATCCGAAAATCATAGCAAGTATCAGTCCGAATGTTATAATTATTCCATACCACTGAATATTGAAGTTTCCGATTGAAAATGCTTCACTTTTTACATTGATATCTATTCCGAGCTTCGGAAACACTATTTCATAATAATCAAGTGTGCCGACTTCAGTCATTTCGTATATCCCTCCGTCAGCTTTCAACTACTGATATGGCAATTTTGCTTGTATCAAAACGTTCACAAAGACATCTCTGGACATCTTCATATGTCATTTCAGATATTATCTTGAATGTATCAAATACATCAACTCCTGCAAGACGTGAATTTATCATCGAGCTTGCAACAGCCTGAACATTATTGAATTCACGCACGGCTGAACCATATGTTGCTTTTCTGAGAGTTTCAAAATATTCTCTGTTAAGACCATTGACTTTTGCGTTTTCTATTTCCTTTATGATTTCGTCCATAACCTCATAAGGTTTCTGGGATTCTCCTCCGAATATCATTGCAAAAAATCCGTCACCATTGAATACTTCAGTTGAAAAGTTTGAATTTATAAGACCTTCCTCTGTCATGCGTTTATAAAGAGGGGAAGACGTATCAGCAAGTATATTCATTACCATATTTGCCTCCATTTCAGCTTTCAATGAGGCATATCCGGTTTCAGGTGCTGCTTTTATACCAATATTGAAAAGAGGTATTCCTACAGGCAGATGCTGCACGCATTCCTTTTTTACAATGTCAGCCGGTTCATTTTCAAAAACTGTTTCAAGTGAATGATTTTCGCATGGTTTAAGAAGTCTGTCAGCTATTTCAAGTATCTCATCAGCTTTTACATTTCCTGCAACTGCAAGAACCATATTGTGCAGATTATAAAATGTATAGTAGCATTTATAGAGAAGTTCAGCATCTATCTGGGCTATGCTTTCAATAGTTCCTGCGATATCTATCTTTACAGGGTGATTATGATAGAGAAGTCCGAGAAGATTGAAAAATACTTTCCATGACGGATTATCCTGATACATTCTGATTTCCTGACCGATTATTCCCTGTTCCTTGTCAACGCTCTCCTTTGTAAAATATGGTGACTGAACAAATGAAAGCAGTATTTCAAGTGATTCTTTATAATTATCTGAACAGCTGAAAAGATAACAGGTTTTGTCAAATGATGTATATGCATTTGCGGAAGCTCCTGTTTTCGCATAAAGGTCAAAAACATCACAGTCTTCATTTTCAAAAAGCTTATGTTCAAGAAAATGAGCGATACCTTCCGGTACTACTGTATAATCCTTGTCATTGTCTGTTTTGAAGCGTGTATTTATAGAACCGTATTTTGTTCCGAAAAGTGCTTCAACGGTGCTGAATCCTTCCATTTCGCATATCAGTATATCAAGTCCGCTGCTGTGCTTTACATAGATATAGCTGTCACCGGTTTTTTCATTTCTGATGATTTTCTTTTCCATACGGTTCATTCCTCCTCATTGCCTGTCATAACATAAACAGTATCAGGTACAAATGATTTTGCACATTCGATAACCTGTTCCTTTGAAACAAGCTTTATCTGTTTTATTTCTTCATCAGGGTCAATAATTTTTCCTCTGCACATAGTTCTGAAATACCAGCTTATATATGAAGCAGGAGTATCTCCGATTCCTTTTATTGAATTTACAAGGCTGAGAACGGCATTTTCCATTTCCTCATCACTTATATTTCCTGATTTTATCTGTTCAAACTGTTCATTTATAGCTTTTTCTGCTTTTTCGATATTTTCATTTTCAATGCCGCTGTCAATTATAAGAGTATTTTTACTGCCTGCAAATGAACTTGCACAGTAATAGCAAAGACTCATTTTTTCACGCACATTTGCAAAAAGCTTTGATACAGGAGAACCTCCGAGAATTGTATTCATAACTATTACCGGATATATATCCTCATAATCAGTCTTATATGCCATAACAAGCTTGCTCTGGTTTACATCAAATCTTTCAGTAACCTTTTCAGCTTCGGGTTTCATAGGACTTGCAGCCTTTATCTGTATTTTTTTACAGTTTCTTTTCTTTCCTGCAAATGCTTTTCTGAAACGTTCCTTTATTTCAGGCTTTTCCTCTGCTCCTACATAGTATATCTCTATTGCAGCAGTTTCAAGCAGACCAAGATATCTCTGATATACAGATTCAGCAGTGAGTTTTTCAGCATTTTCCCTTGTGCCGTATGATGAATATGATGCAGGTTCGTCCCTGAATATAGTTTTTTGTGCTCTGAGTATTGCATAGCTGCGTTTATTATTTATTTCAGTATCGATTGAATCAAGTACATCCTGTTTTCTGTACTGAAATTCCTTTCTGTCAAATCCGCCGTCTGAAATATTCGGTTCAAATATACAGCATTCAATGATATCAAGCATTTCATTTAAAATATCTTCATTGTCAAATGTATATTCATTATTTATAACGCTTGCTCCGAATGTAAGAACCTGAAAATCTCCGGCTTTTTCAACATCAGCAAAAATAGCTCCGCCGTAAAGTTCATTGATTCTGGCTGAAAGTTCAGTCTGTGAAGGATATCTGCTGTTTGAAGCGGCAACAGTTCCGACTGCAAGAGCATTTGCAGCAGCAGTTTCTTCACTGAGTTCAGTTATGAACTTTATTCGTATGGTATTTGTTTTGAATTTTGAATCAGCTATGGAAGTAAAACTTACTCCTTTGCCGATTTCATCTCTTGAATATAAAATAGACATATAAAATTATACCTCCTACAAATATAATTTATTATACCATACTATTTTAAAAATAGCTATAGCAATGAAAAATTTTCATAAAAATAATGCCAATTCGATTTCGATATAAAAACAAATGGTGTGATATCAATGATACCACACCATTTTTATTTTTAATGAAGATTAATCGTAATCTACTACGTCTACCCACTTCATAAGGAATTCTTTTTCTTCAGGCTTGCCCTTTACAGACTGTGAAGCTGCTACGATAGGAAGCCACTGTTCAACATACTGCTTTGCAGTGTCGCTCTTTTCACAGAAAAGCTTGAGATATTTTTCTGCGATTTCGTCCTGACCTGCAAGACGGAAAAGGAGGTATGTTCTTGCTGCATCAGCACTTGCATTGCCCTGTGTTGCGTGTGACCAGTCAATGATATTTGCTGTGCCGTCAGATGAGATGATTATATTGCTTGGATTGAAATCACCATGGCATACTTTATTATGCTTAGGCATGCTTTCAAGACGTGTATGAAGTTCATATCTTGTAGTAGCATCAAGACTTGATTCGCTTATCTTGCGGTTCATCTTATCTTTGAGCTTGTTGAGAAGCGGAGATTTCTTACTCTGTACTTCAAGCTGGAGATTAACGAAAAGTTCAAGATATTCATCAATCTTGTCAGGGTTTTCCTTCATAAGCTGTGCAAGAGTCTTGCCTTCAGCAAATTCTGAAATAATTGCCCATTTGCCGTCGATTTTCTTTACTTCGATAATCTTAGGAATTTTAAGACCTGTTTCTTCAACTCTTGCCTGATTGAGAGCTTCGTTGAGAATATCAGATTTTGAGAAGTGTTCATCAAAAACCTTGATTACAGTATCTCCGTCCTTGTAAATAGTTTTGGAAGGTCTTTCTGCAATAACTTTTTCAAAATTCATAAAAATTCATCCTCCTTTACTTATTCTCGCCGTAGAATACAGTGAGATACATTTCTTTGAGTTCCTTCATAAGCGGATAACGTGGGTTAGCACCTGTGCACTGGTCATCGAATGCCTGTTCAACCATTGCATCGAGTTCGTTAAGGAATTTTTCTTCAGTAGAGCAGCCTGTTCTTTCAAACCATTCCTTGATAGTCTTAGGAATACCTACAGCAGCCTTGAGTTCATCAATCTTAACGAGGAATTTATCGAATACTTCCTGGTCGTCCTTGCCTGTTACGCCTACAAATCTTGCACATTCTGCATATCTTTCAAGAACATGAGGATACTGATACTGTGAGAATGTACCCATCTTTCTTGGAGCAGTTGCAACGTTGAACTTCATTACTTCGTTGATGAGGAGAGCGTTTGCAACACCGTGAGGAATGTGGTGGAATGCACCGAGCTTATGAGCCATTGAGTGGCATACACCGAGGAATGCATTTGCAAATGCCATACCAGCCATTGTTGAAGCATCAGCCATTTTTTCTCTTGCGATGATATCTGTCTGACCATTGTTGTATGCTGACGGCAGATATGTGAATATATTCTTGAGAGCCTTGAGTGCAAGACCATCTGTATAATCAGTAGCCATTACTGAAGCATATGCTTCAAGAGCATGAGTCATAGCGTCGATACCTGATGCTGATGTAAGTCCCTTAGGTGCTGACATCATAAGGTCTGTATCAATGATTGCCATATTAGGAAGGAGCTGATAGTCAGCCAGAGGATATTTGATACCTGTTTCCTGGTCTGTGATAACTGCGAAAGGAGTAACTTCAGAACCTGTACCTGAAGATGTAGGAACTGCAATGAAGTATGCCTTTTCACCCATCTTAGGGAATGTGTATACACGTTTTCTGATATCGATGAAACGCATAGCCATATCCATGAAGTCAGCTTCCGGATGTTCATACATTACCCACATAATCTTGCCGGCATCCATTGCTGAACCGCCGCCGAGAGCGATAATGCAGTCAGGTTCAAATGCTCTGATAGCCTTTACGCCTTCTTCTGCACAGGCAAGAGTCGGGTCAGGAGCTACATCTGAGAATACTGAGTAAGCAATACCCATTTCATCAAGTTTATCTGTAATGCACTTTGTCATGCCGCTCTTATAGAGGAATGAGTCTGTAACGATAAATGCCTTTTTCTTGTTCATTACATTTTTAAGTTCGTCAAGTGCTACCGGCAGACAGCCCTTCTTAAAGTAAACCTTCTGAGGTGTTCTGAACCACAGCATATTCTCTCTCCTCTCAGCAACTGTTTTGATATTTAAAAGATGTTTAACTCCTACGTTTTCAGAAATGGAGTTTCCGCCCCATGAACCGCAGCCAAGTGTGAGTGAAGGAGCAAGCTTGAAGTTGTAAAGGTCACCGATACCGCCGAGTGATGAAGGAGTATTGATGATAAGACGGCATGTCTTCATTCTTGCAGCAAACTTGTTGAGCTTTTCTCTTTCATTTACATTGTCTATCCAGAGAACTGATGTATGGCCAAGACCGCCATTGTTTACAAGGAGTTCTTCTGCTATATCAAGAGCATTGTCAAAGTTTTCTGACTTGTACATACCAAGGATTGTAGTAAGCTTTTCATGACCAAATGCTTCTTCAACGCCTGTGCTTGTAGCTTCACCGATAAGAACCTTTGTATCTTCCGGAACTTCAAAGCCAGCCATCTTTGCGATTGTTACAGGACGCTGACCAACTATCTTTGCATTGAGTGCACCGTTGATAAGCATTGTCTTTCTGATTTTATCCTTTTCTTCATCGTTGAGGAAATAGCAGCCTCTCTTGATGAATTCATCCTTTACAGCGTCATATATTGTCTTGTCAGCGATAACAGTCTGTTCTGTAGCACAAATCATACCGTTATCGAAAGTTTTTGAATGAATGATTGAGTTTACAGCGTTTATTATATCAGCTGATGAATCAATGATAGCTGAAGCATTTCCGGCACCTACACCGAGAGCAGGTGTACCTGATGAATATGCTGATTTAACCATTCCAGGACCGCCTGTAGCGAGGATTATGTCTGCATCTCTCATGATTGTGTTTGTAAGTTCGAGTGAAGGAACATCAATCCAGCCGATAATGCCTTCAGGAGCACCGGCTGCAACAGCAGCATCAAGAACAATCTTTGCAGCAGCTATTGTTGATTTTTTAGCTCTTGGATGAGGAGAAATTATGATACCGTTTCTTGTCTTGAGTGAGATAAGGGTTTTGAAAATAGCAGTTGAAGTAGGGTTTGTTGTAGGAATTACAGCAGCAATAAGACCGATTGGTTCAGCAATCTTTGTGATTCCGAATGACTTGTCTTCTTCGATTACTCCGCAGGTTTTTGTATGCTTGTAAGCATTGTAGATATATTCGGCAGCATAGTTATTCTTGATAACCTTGTCTTCTACGATACCCATACCTGTTTCTTCGACAGCCATTTTAGCAAGCGGGATTCTCTGCTTGTTTGCAGCGATTGCAGCAGCCTGGAATATCTTATCAACCTGTTCCTGAGTAAATTCTGCAAACTTTGCCTGAGCAGCTTTTACTTCAGCGATTTTCTTTTCAAGCGTCTCAACACTGTCAACGAGATTGCTTGCTTTTTCCATCACCATTTCTTCTTTCATAAATTCTTCTCCTATTCTTGATAATAATTTATTGTTCCGTTCCGCCCGCAGAAAATCAGCGGGACTGTTTATCACAGTGCATAAACTGCCGGCTGAACCGGATATAAGCTTTTATCAGTTGTGTTTTATCGATAACTTTTTATCGACAATATGATTGTAGCATATTGTTATTATTTTGTCAATGGTTTTTTATCAATATTTTTAAATTAAAATCATTTCGTGTATAAACAATAAAAAAAAATACATATGTTCAGATAATTTGTGCATGAGTGACTTTATATGTTGAAATACATACTTTATTATGATATAATTTCAGTACAACACAAATTAGACGGATTGTTTCTGTAGGGGCGAACTGTGTTCGCCCGCCGGAATTATAAAATATAAATTTGATATTTGTTTTCGATATGAAAAATCATTGGTCAATTGATAAAATTATTGATAAACCATAACGGGCGACCAATGGTCGCCCCTACAAATAACATTCATCGAACTGGCATTAAATAATATTGAAAAAGGATTATAAAAATGAGTGATAACTATAAATTCTTCTCGCACAGGGAATGCGAATATTTTCCCTGTCATAAAACTGATAATGAAGATGATTTCAATTGTCTTTTCTGCTATTGTCCGCTTTACTTTTCAGGCTCTGAATGCGGAGGAAATTTCACGTTTACCGAAAAAGGCATAAAGAACTGTACAGACTGCATGATACCTCACAAAAGAAAAAATTATGACTATATAATTAAAAAACTTAAAAATTCAGATAAGCATAAATAACAAATTGTATGTTTATTTCAACAAATTCATGTTTTATTATGCAGATTTATGAGTATAATATTTATTAAAGCAATCCCTGATAACAGATGAAAAGAGGTATACTCATGATTTGCTGTAATGAAAATGAAAAAATATTTTACCTTTCAAATGACAGAATATGCTATATAATCTCAATTATGAAAAATAATCAGCCCGGTCAGGTGTATTTCGGAAAAAATATCAGAAATTCATCATTTTCTCATCTTGATGAAAATATGCACCGTCCTATGTCTGCCTGCCTTTATGAAGACGATATCTATTTTTCTCTTGAACATCAGAAACAGGAATACCCTTCATATGGTCATACTGATTTCAGAGTCCCTGCATTTGAGATAAAACAGGAAAACGGCAGCAGAATTACTGATTTTAAATATGTTTCCCATAAGATTTCAGCCGGAAAGCCAAAGCTTGAAGGACTTCCTGCAACATATGCGGAAAATGACAATGAAGCTGAAACTCTTGAAATACTGCTCCATGATGACAATATAAATACTGACCTTATACTTATATATACTATATTTTCAGAACATGATGCAGTTGCACGTTCAGCAAGATTTATAAACAAAGGTTCTGAAAATCTGTTCCTTACCTCTGCAATGAGTTCATCTCTTGACCTGCCTGACAGCGATTTTGAAATGATTCAGCTTTCAGGTGCATGGGCAAGGGAAAGACATATAAAATCAAGAAAACTCCAGCAGGGTATTCAGTCAGTTTCAAGTGCAAGAGGTCATTCAAGCCATAACCATAACCCTTTTATTGCTTTAAAACGCCCTGATACAAATGAATTTTCAGGCGAAGTATATGGTTTCAGCCTTGTATACAGCGGAAATTTTATAATGCAGGCTGAAGTTGATGTATACGGAACAACAAGAATTTTATCAGGAATAAATCCTCTCGGTTTTGAATGGAATCTTAAACCATCAGAATCATTCCAGACTCCTGAAACAGTTATGGTATATTCAGATTCAGGTCTTAACGGAATGAGTCAGATATTCCACAGACTTTTCAGAACACGCCTTGCAAGAGGTAAATGGCGTGACAGTACAAGACCTGTACTCATAAACAACTGGGAAGCCACATATTTTGACTATGATGAGGAAAAACTCGTTGAAATCGCTCAGAAGGCTGCTGAATGCGGTATAGAACTCTTTGTTCTTGATGACGGCTGGTTCGGTACAAGAAACAGCGACAGGGAAGGTCTTGGCGACTGGTATGTCAATTATGACAAGCTTAAAAACGGCATAAGCGGTCTTTCTGAAAAAATCAGAAAAACAGGTCTGAAATTCGGCATATGGTTTGAACCGGAAATGGTAAACAGAAAAAGCAGCCTTTATTCACAGCATCCTGACTGGATAATCAAAACCCCTGATTATACGGCTTCATATGGAAGAAATCAGTACGTACTTGATTTTTCAAGAGCGGAAGTTGTTGAAAATATTTATAATCAGATGGCACAGATAATAAGAAATTCAGATATCAGCTATATAAAATGGGATATGAACCGTTCGGTTACAGAATGTTTTTCCGCAGCTTATCCGCCGTCACAGCAGGGAGAAATATTTCACCGCTATATACTTGGCGTATATTCTCTTTATGAAAAGCTTATATCGGAATTTCCTGATATACTCTTTGAATCATGTGCAAGCGGCGGCGGAAGATTTGATGCAGGTATGCTTTATTATGCTCCTCAGGCATGGACTTCTGATGATACTGATGCGGTTGAACGTCAGAAAATCCAGTACGGAACAAGTCTTTGCTATCCGCTCAGCTGCATGGGTTCTCATGTTTCGGCAGTTCCCAATCATCAGACAGAGAGAATTACAAGCCTTGAAACAAGAGCAAATACCGCATATTTCGGCACATTCGGCTATGAACTTGACCTCGGAAAACTTTCACAGTCAGAAATAAATGAAGTGAAATCACAGATATCATTTTTCAAACAATACAGAGAACTTATTCAGAAAGGCACATTCTACAGGCTTATAAGTCCGTTTGAATCCAATTTTACTGCATGGTCGGTTGTTTCAGATGACAGAAAAACCATACTTGCCGGAGTATACAGAGTTTTAAGCGAGGCAAACGGGCCTTACCGCAGAATAAAGCTTCATGGTCTTGATGAAAATTCAAGATACAGGGTAGAGGGCGGAAAATCTGTATACTATGCCTATGGTGACGAGCTTATGAACTATGGCATGATGACCTCTGACTATTCAGCAGGCGAAGTAAAGGACGACAGTCCGAGATGCCATGATTTTGAGTCAAGAATATTTATACTCAGGGCTGAATAATCAGATTTCGCATTCTGATTCCGGAACGATTCCGGATATATCTTTTCCTGATTCTGAATTCATCTTTTCCCTTGAATATTTTCTGAACTGTCCGGGCGGCATACCCTTAAACTGACGGAATGCTCTTGCAAAAACTGCTGTATCGCTGTATCCGCATGAAAATGCTATGCTTTCAATTGTAAGCTCTGTAAGCCGGAGCATTTCAGCTGCTTTTGTAAGCCTGAAAATTTTCAGATACTGCATTGGCGGCATACCGATATACTTCTGGAACAATGTTGAAAGATAGCTTCTGTTTATACAGATATAATCAGCGATATCATTCACCTTTACAGGTTCGCAGTAATGATTCTGAATAAATTCCACTGCTTTCTGAATATAGATATTATCAGTATATGCAGGAGTTTTTCCGGCAGAATATGATGATTCGGCTATTGCTGACAGAAAAAGATAAAGCATTCCGGTCTGACGCAGTTCATCTGATACGCTTAAATGACTGTGTTTTATCATATCAAAGACATATTTTTTCAGTCTTTCGCCATGTTCAGATGAAAATACCGGAAAATCTGAGGATATTCCCGTTTCATTCAGATATTTTCCTGCCTTTGAACCGCTGAATCCCACCCATATATAGCTCCATGGCTCTTTTTCATCTGATTCATAGAATGTCTGCACATCAGGTTCAATAAGGAATCCCTGTCCTTCTGAAAGGGAGTAATGCCTGCCGTTTACATAGTAATTTCCCTTTCCGGAAATTATAAAGTGTATTATGTAATGAGGTCTTACCGCAGGCCCGAAGCTGTGAAGCGGTTCAGTTTTTGAATATCCGCAGAAATTCAGCATAAGCTCTCCTTCATTCTTGTGGGTAAATTCAAGCATATATGCATTTTCCATAAAATATTAAGCCTCTTTTCTTTAAAAATTATTTCTGTAGGGGCGAACTGTGTTCGCCCGCTCGGTTTACAGCATGCTCCAACGGGCGACCAATGTTCGCTCCTACAGAATAAAAGAAAAATCCCATATTTTCAATTATAAAATTTGGTGTATTGTTTTTGTAGACCGCCCGAAATTCTGTAAATCCAACGGGCGAACACAGTTCGCCCCTACAGAATAAAAGAAAAATTCATTATTTTCAATTATAAAATTTTGTTGCCGAATTGACATTAAAAAAGGAGTGTTTTTCATGAATATCAATAATATAAAAAATAATATAAATTCTTCCGCATCGGACAGGCTTTTTGCCGAACTTTACGGCAGTCAGACAGCCAGACAGAAAAAACGTTACTGTGAAGCCGTTGACGAATTTAAAAAAATATTTCCAGACTATGATGATGTATCAGTATATTCAGCTCCCGGAAGAACAGAAATAGGCGGAAACCATACAGACCATCAGAACGGTCAGGTTCTTGCTGCGGCTGTAAATCTTGATATCATAGCAATTGCCGCATTCCATGATGAACCTGTAATCCGTATCAAATCAAAAGGCTTTGAAATGGATACAATCGATATATCAGACCTTTCAGTAAAGGAAGATGAAAAAGGCAAATCTTCTGCTCTTATAAGAGGAATCGTTTCACGCTTTGAACAGCTTGGCTATAAAACAGGCGGATTTGATGCATATACCACATCTGATGTTCTCAAAGGCAGCGGTCTTTCATCATCAGCAGCTTTTGAAGTCCTTATCGGAACAATTCTCAATGAACATTTTAACAGCGGCAGAATATCTCCTGTTGAAATCGCTGTTATAAGCCAGTATTCGGAAAATGAATATTTCGGCAAGAAAAGCGGTCTTATGGATCAGATGGTAAGCTCAGTCGGCGGATTTGCATATATTGATTTCAAAAATCCTCAAAATCCTGAAATCAAAAAAATTGACTGCGATTTTGACAAAACAGGCTATACTTTATGTATTTCAGATACAAAGGGCAGTCATTCAGACCTTACCGATGACTATGTTGCTATACCTTATGAAATGAAACAGATTGCTCAGTTTTTCGGCAAATCTGTTCTGCGTGAGGTTGATGAAGCCGAATTTTACAGATGTATTCCTCAAATCAGAGAAAATATTTCAGACAGAGCTGTTCTGCGTTCTGCTCATTTCTTTGCAGAAACAAAACGTGCTGAAGCTGAAGCAAAATCTCTTGAAAATAATGATTTCAATGAGTTTTTAAAACTTGTAAATCAGTCAGGAAAATCATCATATCAGCTGCTTCAGAATGCATACAGCTGCAAGAATCCTGCCGGACAGGGAATACCTCTCGGAATTATGATAAGTGAGAGAATCCTTGATTCAAAAGGTGCAGTCCGTGTTCATGGCGGAGGTTTTGCAGGCACTGTTCAGGCTTTTGTGCCAAACAGCCTTATAAATGACTACAGCAATGAAATAAACAGGATATTCGGCGAAAACAGCTGTCATATAATGCATATAAGACCATACGGCGGACTTTGCATTATTATATAATATATAATTTTTTATGTCAATTGCAGACAGGGTTGAAATATTATTTTTCAGCCCTGTCTGATATATTTTCAGCAATTTCCTTTAATACAGGTGATGCGGCTGTATTTCCGTATCCGCCGTTTTCAGCCATTACAGTTACTGCATACTGAGGAGCATATGACGGAAAATATCCGCTTGCCCATGCATGACACAATTCATTTCCATAGTCATCATATACTCCTGTCTGTGCTGTTGATGTCTTTGCTGATATCATGACTTTATCAGAATATGCATTTGATTCCGGATTTTCATTTACTGCGGCTGTCATGAATTTTTGCAGTTCTGCGGCAGTTTCAGCAGTCATTACTTCTGAATATACTGTTTCAGACCGGTTTTCAATATTGATTCCGTCATATGTTATGCCTTCAATAAGCCTTGCAGACGGCATATTTCCATTGTTTGCAACTGCACATACCATCTGGGTAACCTGCAATGGAGTTACGGAAAGTTTTCCCTGACCGAATGAAAAATTCGCTTTTTCAGCCGGAAGCTTCATATCATCGTATGACGGGAGATTTCCTGCCATTCCGTAAAGATTGTCGGCAAGTCTTGTCTCGCTGCCGAATCCGAGCCTTTTAGCTGTTTCGATAAGTCTTGAAACTGAAAGCTTTCTGCTGAGTTCTATAAAATATGTGTTGCATGAATTTGAAACAGCGGCTTTCATATCCTGATAACCATGACCGTCTTTTTCATGACAGTTGAAAATCTGTCCGTTTATATCAATGCTGCCTGTGCATTCATAGGTGAAATTGTCAGAAATACCGCTTTCCAATGCACACTGACATATCATAAGCTTGAATACTGAACCTGCATTGTATGGATAAAGAACTCTGTTTATAAGCGGTGAATCCTCATCATCAAGAGCTTTTTCAAGACTGCTGACGCTGTATGACGGACGGCTGACGCAGGCTTTTATTTCCCCTGTTTTTATATCCATTACAACTACAGCACCTTTTTCAATGTTTTCAGCAGCCTTTTCGCATATCATTTGTATATCATAATCAATTGATGTTACAACTCCGGCTTTCATATCATCAGCATATGATATTTCCTTTTTTATTCCCTCAAGAACGTTTCCGCTGCCGTCAACCTTGTATTTTACTGAATTTCTGCTGCTGAATGACCGAAGAAATGTATCATATGAAAGTTCAATACCGCATACTCCGCTTCCTCCTGACGTATATCCGATTATATGCTGTGCAGGCTGGTTTTCGCTGTATCTTGCAGGAATTTTAAATACTGTTATATTTTCAGAGCTGAAATCATCTGTATCCGTCATGCAGAGAAATGGTCTGCCGTATTTCAGTTCTGAATAGAAATCCTCCCTTGATTCCGCAAGATGAGACAGTATCTCCTTTACGGCATCTGAATCCGGATTTACTGCACATATATTCTGAATCTTTGAATTTACAAGCCTTTTCATATTGCAGTCATAGATATTTGCATTTACAGAGCCGGTTTCAACTGTATATGAACCCTGTCCTGAAGCTGTCTGTTTATACTCATTTCCCGTTATTACGGAGAAAATATGCATATAAAGCACGGATACTGCTGCCCCGAAAATCAATGTAAGCATACTCAGCCTTTTTATCATCATCTTAAAAAACATCTTCTTTCATAAAACATAAAATTCTGCTTTTATCAGTATTGCCTCAGCCTGAAATTAAATTCATATTTTTTGTTGAAATACTTGTAACTTTCAAAATTAAATGTTATAATTGATATCAGCAAAAAAGATAAATAAATTGAAAGGGGTTATTTATGAAGATTTTTTTTCAGAATATCTGGACAAAACGTGCTGTTTCGATTTTCAGCCTTGTTTATGGAATCATGCTCGGTATGCTTTCATATATGTCTGTATTTTATAATGTTCAGATAGAAAACAGTACTGCTTTTACTATATTGATATCAGTGATTTCAGTACTTTTCCTTGTAATGATGATTTATACAAGAAAACAGTTCCTTACAAGGTTTGTCAGCATACTTGCAGTGCCTCTGTTTCTGCCTGTGCTGCTTTTCTATTTCGGGGAATGGCTGCTGCTTGTGCCGCTTGCCGCAGTTATTGTAATAATGTTCTTTGTTTCCGGAGCAGGTGAGGCTACAAAAACTATTCTCGGAACACTTTCGCTTCTGCTTTATGTAGTGGGTGCTGTTGCCTATTTCCTGTTTTCAACCTTTATAGGCACTCAGACTCAGGACGTTGTAATTCAGGTTGCAGAATCTGAATCAAAATTATACAGAAGCTATGTTGTCGATACAATAGACAGCTCTACAGGCGGTACTAAAATTTATGTTGAACCTAACAATCTTGACAAGAATTTTAAATATATAAGATTTATTGCCAAAGGCTATAAAAAACTTGTCTATAACGACAGAAACCATTACAATATCTCTATGGAATGGGCTACTGTAAACAGGGAAGAACTTTCTGACATGGATATGCATATGGATATCAGTATTGACAGAATTGAATTCCTTAAACAGAACGGCGTTCTCAGCTGGAATGACCAGCAGCTTGAAACTATAAGAAAACTTCTCGGAAGTGCCTCGAATACCATAAACTATAATGAAAACTATGGTCTTGTATTCGATATGGAACTCAGTGATGCAACTGCTGATATGCTCGGCCTTAAAAGAGAAACCGTTCAGAATGTCACTCAGGAAGAACAGGTTACTGTTACAAATACCTGTTACTATGAACTCGGACTCAGCACCATGCAGCGTCAGATATTCGGTATGCCTGATGAGGGCGACTGCACTCTTGATACTGAACAGATGGACCACCTTGTAAGCGTTGCTGTTGTACTCCTCAGTAAAGACCAGCTTCAGGGCATTATTGACAGAATGAACAGCGGCGGCACTGTTACATATTACGCTGAATGTGACAAGTATCCGGAAGGTGCTATACAGTTCGACTTTGACGGCATAACTGCTGATGAGGCTGAAAGCCTTGGTCTTAAAGTTCATTCTGAAGAAACTACAAAGATGGTTGATGTTGTTACAGAGGAAGAACTCACTTATTACCCTGTTACAATTGATTCAGATGTGCTCCAGTCAATCGGCATGGCTGATTCAGGCGATGTTCTCTATATTACCGCATATGATGACAGCGGAACTATAGTTGACAACTCAAACGGCGAAAAACTCGACAGAATGGTTTATTTCAGATATGATGAGGCTGTCATGAACAGATGGTTCTCAAAGGATAAACGTGAATTCGACCTTCAGTAATATATTTTTCCGCTGCGGTCTTTACAGGCTGCGGCGGTTTTTTGTCCAATTATTTTTATAAAATGATTGACATTTCTCCTCTTTTTGATATATAATAAGGGTAAACAGGCTTTTACCTTAATCGTATCGGCTGCTGCCTTCGTCCCGGTACGGACGGAGGCTCTTTTTTTGATAAATAAAAAATTTTTTATTCAGGAGGCATTATTTCTATGATGACAAAACAGGAACAGCAGATGCTGGAACGTACCAGAAAAGTTCTCAATACTCAGCTTATCTCACATACCTACTTCAGCAATGAACAGACAAAGGAAACCGGCGTTGATATCCTTTTCGCAAGAGACTGTCCGGGCAACAGACTCCTTACCTGTACTACTCTCGGTCTTATAAACTATGATATCGGCTTCAAAAACGGTGACAAGGATATCAGAATCGAACTCGTAGGCGTTTCAATGATAAAGGGCGACCTCGAAACTGCTGACCTTATCGCAAGAATTTTAAGCACTGCCGCTTTCGGTATCATGGAAAACCATTTCCCTTGCGGTCTCGGCACAGTTTTCCCTGATATCCTTTCAGGCTATCTCCCTAATGATGATATGAAACATATCGTATTCATCAATCCTCCTCCGTTCTGGAAAGAAAAATTCGGTGCTGTACAGCTTGAGGATTTTACTCTTACATGGCTCTGCGTACAGCCTATCTCAGATGCTGAACTCGCTTTTCTCAAGGAAAAGGGTCTTAAAGCTCTGCTCGATTTGTTTGTTGAGAAAAATATCAATATGTTTGACCTTAACAGAAAATCTATTTTATAATTTGCAAGGAGATTTTTTTTAATATGAATTGGCATGGATTGAATGAACTCAGAGAGCTTTATCTCTCTTTCTTTGAAAGCAAAAATCATACAAGAATGGCAAGTGCTTCCCTTGTTCCTCAGGGCGATAACAGTCTGCTCCTCATTAACTCAGGTATGGCTCCGCTCAAGAAATTTTTCCTCGGACAGGCTGTTCCTCCGAATAAAAGAGTTACTACCTGTCAGAAATGTATCAGAACTCCTGACATTGAACGTGTAGGCAAGACTGCAAGACATGGTACATACTTTGAAATGCTCGGAAACTTCTCTTTCGGCGACTATTTCAAAAAGGAAGCTATTCAGTGGGCATGGGAGTTTTTAACTCAGGTTCTTGAAATTCCGGCTGACAGACTCTGGATAACTGTCTTTGAAAGCGATGATGAAGCTGAACAGATATGGATGAATGATATCGGTATCCCGAAAGAACGTATTATACGCCTCGGAAAATCCGATAACTTCTGGGAACATGGTTCAGGTCCGTGCGGTCCATGCTCTGAAATCCATTTCGACAGAGGCGAAAGTTACGGCCCTTTTGAAAGCTTTGAACAGGCAAGCGACTGCGACAGAATAATTGAAATCTGGAATCTCGTTTTCAGCCAGTTCGACAGCGACGGAAACGGCCATTATGCTGAAATGAAAAACAAGAATATTGATACAGGTATGGGTCTTGAAAGACTTGCCTGTGCTGTTCAGGGAGTTGACAACCTCTTTGAAGTCGATACTGTACAGAATATCATGAAGCATATTTGCTCAATTGCCGGCACTGAATACAAAAAAGATGAAAAAACTGATATATCCCTGCGTGTAATTACTGACCATATCAGAAGTACTGTATTTATGGTCGGTGACGGCGTTATGCCTTCAAATGAAGGCAGAGGTTACGTTCTCCGCAGACTTTTAAGACGTGCTGCACGCCATGGAAGACTTATCGGCATTGACAAGCCGTTCCTCTGCGAAGTATGCGATACAGTTATAAATGAAAATAAAAATGCTTATCCGGAACTTGAAGAGAAAAAATCTTATATAAAGAAAATTATCTCCGTTGAGGAAGAAAATTTTGCAAAGACTATTGACAAGGGCATGGAAATGCTCGGCAATCTCATTTCTGCTCTTTCAGCAGACGGCAGAACTGTTCTTTCAGGTGAGGACGCTTTTAAACTCAATGACACATATGGTTTCCCGATAGACCTTACTCTTGAAATTCTTCAGGAAAAAGGCATGAGTGTTGATATGCCGAAATTTGAAGAATGCGTAAAACATCAGAAGGAACTCGCAAGAGCTGACCATAACGCAAAGGCAGGTTCTTCATGGGCTGACAACAGTATCAGGGTAAATGCTCCGGCTTCCGTTTTCAAAGGATATACAAGCTTTGAGGAGGATAATGTTGAAGTTCAGGCAATATTCAAGGACGGTAAGGAAGTTGAAACTGCTGCTGAAGGTGATGATGCTGTAATCGTTCTTCAGAGAACTCCTTTCTATGCTGAAAGCGGCGGTCAGGTAGGCGATACAGGTTTTATTACCATCGGCGAAAGCAGAGCTTTTGTATTTGATACAAAGAAATCTGACGGCCATTTCCTCCATTTTGCTACAATTGAACAGGGAAGCATTTCAAAGGGTGACAAGGTAAATGCAAAAATAGATGCAAAGAGAAGAAAAGCTGTTATGAGAAATCATACTTCTGCTCATCTTTTGCAGGCTGCACTCCGTGAAGTCCTCGGCGACCATGTTCATCAGGCTGGTCAGCTTGTAAATGCTGAAAGATGCCGTTTTGACTTCTCTCATTTCAGTGCTATGACTGCTGAGGAAATCCAAAAAGTTGAAGATATTGTAAATGAAAAAATCCTTGATGACTATATAGTTGACACAAGGGAAATGCCTGTCGATGAGGCAAGAAAACTCGGTGCTATGGCTCTCTTCGGTGAAAAATACGGCGATGTTGTAAGAGTTGTAAAGATTGCTGTTTCTGAACAAAGCGACAGCAAAGATGCATTCTCAATTGAATTCTGCGGCGGTACTCATGTTTTCAACACATCTGAAATAGGTCTTTTCAAAATCGTTTCAGAAAGCTCTGTTGCGGCAGGCGTAAGACGTATTGAAGCCGTTACAGGTACCGGCGTTCTTGATTATGTCAATGAATATAAAAATATTGTGATGAATTCAGCTCGTGCTCTCAAACTCGCCAATCCTATGGATGTAGTTTCAAAATGTGAAGCTATGACTGCTGAAATAAAAGAACTCGAAAAACAGGTTTCAAAGCTCAATCAGCAGATTGCTGACTCAAAAACAGGCGATATGTTTAAAAATGCTGCTGATGTTGATGGCATTATGGTTGTAAGCGGTATGTTCAAGAATACAAAGCCTGATGTCCTCCGTCAGATGGGCGACAAGGCAAGAGATAAATATTCAAATATCGTTGCTGTGTTCGCCGGAGAATTTGAAGGAAAAGGTTCTGTTTGCTGCGTATGCGGAAAAGATGCTGTTGCAAGAAAAATTCTTGCCGGAAAGGTAGTTCAGAAAATTGCTGCTCTTACAGGCGGAAAAGGCGGCGGAAGACCTGACAGTGCTATGGCTGGTGCTGGCGATATCAATAAAATAGATGACGCTCTTGCACAGCTTGAAAACGTTGTAAAGGAATTTATCTCATAAGGAGGATATTTGAAATGGATTGTCTTTTCTGTAAAATAATTGCAGGCGAAATACCAAGCACAAAAGTTTATGAGGACGAATATGTATATGCTTTTAAGGACATTAATCCGATTACACCGATACACTATCTTGTAATCCCTAAACAGCATATCTCAGGAGCATCTGAAATTACTCCTGAAAATTCTGCTGCTGTGGCAAAGATATTTGAAGCAATTGCTAAAATTGCAAAGGCTGAGGGTATTGAGGACGGTTTCAGAGTCGTTACAAACTGCGGCGAAAATGCAGGTCAGACCGTTCATCACCTTCATTTCCATCTCCTTGCAGGAGTTAAAATGGGCTGGGGTGCAGACGCTGTTCAGCCTGTTGAATAATAGGAGAATAAAAAATGTCTGATACTTATAAAATAAATATTGCAGGACTTGAGAGGGAACTCCCTCTCTGCCCTGTAAATGATAAACTTGACATCGGAGCATTCGTTATGTTTTCAGATGTTGAGATAACTGTTAAATCTGCTGAGGAACTCCTTAAAAAAACAGGCGGTTTTGATATCATCATAACCGCTGAAAGCAAAGGTATTCCGCTTGCCTACGAAATGGCAAGACAAAGCGGAAAAAATTATGTTGTTGCAAGAAAATCCGTCAAGCTCTATATGAAAAACTGTGTCTGCGTAAATGTAAAATCAATTACGACAGAGGCTGTGCAGACTCTTTATCTCGGTGAGGACAAGGCTGAAATGATTAAAGGAAAAAAAGTCCTCATTGCTGATGATGTAATCAGTACAGGCGAATCACTCAGGGCAATTGAGGAACTTGTAACTGCGGCAGGCGGCATTGTCTGCGGAAAATGTGCTGTTCTTGCTGAAGGTGATGCTGCTGAAAGAAATGATATAATATATCTCCAGAAACTGCCTCTTTTCTTTAAATAAGGAGTTGAATATTAAATGAAGCGAAAAATGGTTTATATCGGACTTCCTGTTCTGCTTGGAATGATTTTCGCTTCATTTTTAAATAACAGCTCTGATTATATCGCTGTGCCGTTTATAGTGCTTGCTGCTGCTTTTCTGAAATATCCTGCAAAAATGAAGAATATTGAAGTCATGGTATGCATTGCTTCATTTGCTGCCGGATTTTCCGCATACCGCTTTGATGAACAATTTATATACAATAAAATTATATCATACAGCGGTCAGAAAGTCGTTTTTACCGGAAAAATTACCGGTATTTCAGATTATTCGGGAGATAAAGCTTCATATACGCTCAAAGGCAGGATTAATGGCGTTCAGTCCGCTTCAATGCTTTATTATGGTGACGCTTCAGACTGTCAGTACGGTGATGAGATAAAACTCGTATGCGTTCCTGAAGTTTTTGAAAATGCATATCTTTTCAATTCCGCTGATTACTATAAATCATGCGGAATATTCCTTGATGCAGGTGACGTTGAATCAGCTGAAATAATTTATCATGACGGTTTCAGACTGATAAGGGGACTATGGAACTACAGAACCAGAATCTATAATGTTATTATGTCATATTCTCCATATCAGGAGGGAAATCTTACGGCGGCAATGCTTTTCGGCTCGAAAATCGCTGATATTGATGACAATATGAGTACAGCTCTTTACAGGCTCGGTATCGGCCATGTCTTTGCAGTTTCAGGTTTTCATCTTATGGTAATGGCTTCAATGATAAATGCTGTTCTTAAAAAAATCCATTCCGGAAAATTGACGGCTTTTATTCTGATATCGGCTTCATCACTGATTTTTGTTATCTGTTCAGGATTTTCAATGTCTGCAATAAGGGCGGCAGTAATGATTGTTATTGCATACAGTGCGGCTGTATTCTGCCGTACAGGTGATGCTCTCAATTCATTATGCATTGCGGCTGCTTCAATGGCTTTGTTCAATCCTTTTATAGTAAGAAATCCTTCTTTTCTGCTTTCAGTATCCGGATTTTTCGGAATAGGTGTTTTCGCTCCGTATATGACAGACAAAATGCCTTCAAAATCACGTTTGCAGAAAATTTTTAAAAATTTTGTATCAATGCTTTGTATGTCAGTAGCTGTGATACCTGTTTCATCGCTTTTCTTCAATGAAACATCAGCTGTATCAGCTTTTGTAAATATAATCCTTATGCCTGTGGCTTCATTTATACTTGTTCTCGGCATGATTGTTTTCATAACCGGAGGTGTAAGCTTTATTGCCTGTCCTCTTTTAAAGGTTACATCATTTCTTTGCGGATTCATTGCCGATATCGCTGAATATGCTGCCGGATTTAAATTTGTAAGGATTTCATTCAGTTCTGATTTTTTCAGGATTATGCTCATTGCAGGAGTGATTTTTATATGCATATCATTTGCTGTATTTAAAAATCGCAGTTCTGTTGCTCTTTCAGTAATGATTTCACTGGCTGTCATTTCCGGAACTGCTGTTTATTATGGAAAAACTTCTGAAAATATTATGAAAATTTCTGTATTCGGAAATAATTCTGCTGATGCCGTTGCTGTTGAATACAATGGAACTGCTGATGTAATTGATATCTCAGGAAACAGAAAAAATTCACGGTATATTCAGACCTGTCTTCAGAAAAATAATATAAATACCGTTAATAACATTATTATGCTTAAAAAATCATACCGTGGCTTTGCAAACTACAATGACAGACTTAAATGGTATGATGTAAATGCTTTTTATCTTCCTGAAAATACATATGTGCTTGAAAATTCCTTTATATGCGGCTGTGTTCCTCAGTTTTACAGCGGCGGAATTTCACTCCGGTATCAGGATTATTCAGTAAATGCCGGCTCTGATGTGTTTATTGTATACGGAAATTATCTTATTGAATGCTCTGATACGATAACTGTTTATTACGATAATTCCGAAATTATGCAGTGCAGCATATCGGATTATATATGCTTTAAGACTGACGGAATGTCAGAAGCTGAATTTGTGAGGTGATTCCATGGCTGCGGCTCAGTATGACGATATTTTAAAAAAAATTAAATCTGGAAACTTTGACAGACTCTATTACTTTTATGGAAAAGATATTATGTCGGTTGAAAAGCTTACACATTTTCTTATATCAAAAACTGATGAATCAGGTTTTCAGAAATTTACCGGCGATAATTTCAATATAAGTCAGTTTTCTGACTATATACAGATGTTTCCTATGTCTGCTGATTACAACGTTATTGCTGTAAATGACCTCAATGCTGAAAATCTTTCTGCTGATGATTTGAAATATCTGCTTGAAACCCTTGAATATATCCCTGAAACTACTGTTATAATTTTTTATATAACCGGTTTTGATGTAAAATCCGGAAAAAAATTTCCTTCCCCGAAAAATAAAAAAATTATAGATTTTGTTTCAAAACATGGCGTTCTGTGCGAAATGGAACTCAAATCCGTTTCAGAACTCGCTCTTATGATAATAAAATCCGCCGAAAAACAAGGCTGTACGATAAACCGCAGAAATGCTGAAAAAATTGTTCAGCTTTGCCTCTGCAATTCAATGATGATAAAAAATGAAACTGACAAGCTATGCTCATATGCCGCTGGAAACGAAATTACCTCGGATATGATTGATGCTCTTGTTCCGCAGCAGCTCGATTCAACCGTTTTTAATCTCGCAAAGGCTGTTGCAGCTTTCAATCTTAAAAAAGCTCTCGTTCTGCTTGATGAGGTTTTTTTACAGCAGAATGATGCAGTTTCAGTTCTTGCCGCTCTTTCCGGCACTTTTATCGATTTTTACAGAGCTAAGGCGGCTTTGTCATGTGGTAAGTCTGAAAATGATGTTATCAGCGATTTCAATTATAAAGGCAAGGAATTTGTTGTAAGAAACGCTTTCCGTGACTGCCGCAGAATGTCAGAAAGCCATCTTGAAAAATGTCTTGATATACTTACTGATGCTGATAAAACTATCAAGTCATTCTCATGCAATTCAAGGCTTATTACAGAACAGGCAGTCGTTAAAATGACTGTCAGAGAGATTTGAGGTATGTGAATTTTGATTAGACTTAAACAGGCTGTGGTCGTTGAAGGAAAATATGATAAAATAAAACTTAGTTCCCTTATCGATGCAGTCATTATCCAGACAAATGGCTACGGTATCTTCAAAGACAGCGACAAACTCGCTCTTATCAGGTATTATGCCGCAAAAACCGGTATCATAATTATGACTGATTCAGACAGTGCCGGCTTTAAAATCAGAAATTTTATAAAAGGTGCTGTGAATAAAAATGATACCGTCATAAATGTTTATATCCCCGATATTTTCGGCAAGGAAAAAAGAAAAGTAAAACCATCATGTGAGGGAAAACTCGGCGTTGAGGGAGTTGATAAAAAAATTATCCTCGATGCTCTCGAAAAAGCCGGAGTCTGTGCGGAAAATTCCGTTAGTAATAAAGATAAGATAACTAAGACGGATTTGTTTGAACTCGGTCTTTCAGGCGGCAGAAACAGCTCACTCATGAGAAAAAAACTGCTTGTGAAACTTAGCCTTCCGGAACTCCTTTCCGCTTCTGCCATGATTGACATTCTCAATACCATGATGGATAAAAATGAACTTGCGGAAATTGTCAGAACAGTTAATAAAGGAGATGAATAAATGGTATTTTCAAGTCTTGTATTTATGTATGTGTTTTTGCCGATAGTACTTATTCTGTACTTCATTTCACCTGCAAAGGTAAAGAATCTTATTCTGCTTGTTTCAGGCCTTATTTTCTATGCATGGGGAGAACCTAAATATATCTGGATTATGGTTATTTCTTCATTCGTTGACTACTTTGCAGGCTGCATAATGGATGTATATGACAAAAATCCAAAAGTCAGAAAAATGGCTCTTGTAACATCTATGATAGTCGATTTGGGATTCCTTTTCGTTTTCAAATACAGCGGTTTCTTTATCGGCAATATAAATGCCCTTTTCGGCACTTCATTCAAAGACCCTAATCTTCCGCTTCCTATCGGTATTTCATTCTATACATTCCAGAGTATGTCGTATACGATAGACCTTTACTGGCGTAAAATCAAGGTTCAGAAAAATTTCCTGAACTTTCTTTCATATGTTTCCCTTTTCCCTCAGCTCGTTGCCGGCCCTATCGTCCGCTATGAGGACGTTCAGAACGAAATTGACAACCGTGCCGTCAATATAAATCTTACCGGTGAGGGAGTCGCTATATTCATAAAGGGTCTTACAAAGAAAATTCTCCTTGCAAATAATATAGGCTCTCTCTGGACTTCAATAAAAGCTCTTGATTACAGCACAATGTCCGCCGGTACTGCGTGGCTCGGAATACTTTCATTTACTTTCCAGATATATTTTGACTTTTCAGGCTATTCCGATATGGCTATAGGTCTTGGAAAAATGCTCGGATTCAATTTCCCTGCAAACTTTGACCACCCTTATATGTCAAAAAGTATTTCTGAATTCTGGAGAAGATGGCATATAACACTTGGCTCATGGTTCAGAAATTATATATATATCCCTCTCGGCGGCAACAGAAAAGGCAAATTCAGAACTCTTATAAATCTTATGATTGTATGGGCTGCCACCGGCTTCTGGCATGGTGCAAGCTGGAACTTTATATTCTGGGGCGTTTATTTCGGTGTTTTCATAATTATAGAACGTCTTGGCTGGGGAAAAGTCCTTGAAAAACTTCCTCCGTTTGTAAGTACTCTTTATACTTTTATACTCGTTGTTTTCGGCTGGGTATTCTTCGATATTGAAGGGTTCGGAAATGCCTGTAACTATGTCGGTGCAATGTTCGGTGCAGGAGGCTCATTTATTGACTCATATGCAAAATATCAGCTCGGCTCTTATTTCATAATGTTCCTGTTCTGCATAATCGCCTCAACTGACTGGGTAAGCAAATTTATTACAGGTATCAGGAGAAATCCGAAAACCTCTAAATTCTATATGACGGCTGCTCCTGTTGTACAGGCTGTGCTTATGCTTATAAGTACTGCATATCTTGTTGATGCAACATATAATCCTTTCCTGTACTTCAGATTCTAAGGAGGAGTAATATATATGAAAAATAATAAAATGAAGCGTGTTTCAGCAGTTGTTTTTCTTGCAATACTGATTATTCTTCCTCTTGCTACTCTCTTTTCACATAAGGAATATTTCTCTGAAACAGAAAACAGAAAACTTGCTGAATTTCCTAAATTCAGTATGAAAACAATTATGGACAAGTCATTTATGAATGGCTTTGAAACATATATTTCAGACCATTTTATAAATCGTCTTGGCTGGATTGAAACTAAAACAGGCATTGAACTTGCTCTCGGAAAAAAAGAACTCAACGGAATCTATATCGCTGATGAAAGACTTATGGAAAAACTTCCGGCGATTGATTACAGTGCAATAGACAAGTCCGTTGATGCTATAAACAAATTTTCTGAAAATAACAGCAGCGTTCCGGTTTACTGCCTTTTAGCTCCTACTTCAGCGGGAATCTATATGGACGAACTGCCTAAAAATGCTCCTCAGGAAGACCAGAAAGCTCTGATAGACTATGTTTATGGAAATCTTAATGACAATATAACTACTATTGATGTTTATAATATCCTCTATACAATGAAAGATGAATATATCTATTACAGAAATGACCACCACTGGACAAGTCTTGGAGCTTATTATGCCTATAATGCCACTATTCAGAAACTCGGATTTTCTCCGATAGTATATGATAAATATGATATCGAACACGCAAGCGACAGCTTCAAGGGAACTTTTTATTCAACCTCGCTTTATGACAAAGTAAAAGCTGATACAATTGATATCTACAGGTACGATGAAGGGGCAAATGTAACTGATTATATAGTTAATGACGGCAAATCAGAAACCGAATATGACAGCATATATTTCAGGGATTACCTCACTCAGAAAGACAAATATTCAACATATTTAGGCCCTAACCAGCCGCTTGTAACCATAAAGACTGATGTTCACAATGATAAAAAGCTTCTGGTAATAAAGGACTCATATGCTCATTGCTTTGCTCCGTTCCTTACTCAGCATTACAGCGAAATCACTCTTATTGACCTCAGATATATAGGCGTTTCAGCAGAAGATGTAGTCAATATTTCAGATTACAGTCAGGTTCTTGTGCTTTATAATGCTTCAACATTTTCAACTGATGATAATGTAAAGAAACTTTCTGTAATGTTCCGCAATAAATAAAGTAAATTCGACAACAAAATTTTATGATTGAAAACAAGGAATTTTTTTTGTTTATTCTGTAGGGGCGAACTGTGTTCGCCCGTTTTGTTTTACTGAAATTTCAGACAGACGACCAGTTATTTTCTATGATTTATTCGATTAAAATTCAGATTAGTTTTGTAGGGGCGACCATCGGTCGCCCGTAGGTTTACAGCAAACCTCAACGGGCAAACTCAGTTCGCCCCTACAGAAACAGTCATCAAAATTGCATTGAAATTCATAATTCTAAAGAAAAATGCGAGAAAAAATAAAAAAAGTTGAAAAAAAGTATTGACAAGTATAAAAAAACATGGTATACTAATGAAGCTGTCGAACGAGGCAGTAAAAAACAAGAGAAAA
>ERZ808240.866-NODE-866-length-38892-cov-15.124340_pt1 | contig 38892 bp, 42 predicted proteins | sample MGYA00521084_ERZ808240 | MGnify/ENA primary metagenome ERZ808240 (study PRJEB31516, sample SAMN03275571) | gut metagenome | biome: mammalia-associated habitat; material: feces | host: Papio cynocephalus | place: Kenya | collected 2012-08-06 ... | reverse complement strand
TTTGCTTTTTTATGCCGTACTTTGGACTTTACACATAATTTGAAGAAGAACCAATTAAAACTTTTTTTAAAAATTTAACTTCTGACAATTTAAATTCCACAAGATAAAAGTAAGCAGCTCTAACAGCTTTATATAAATTCATCATACATTTATTCATCATATAAATATTCAGATATATCTTCATCTGTCCATACATTACCTTTATCGTCCCAATGTTTGCCATTTTGGTGATAAGTCTTACCATTTTCATCTTCATAAAAATATAAATAGCCATTATTGGTGTTTTGTTTATTAGCACTATCAGAAGACAAAACTTTATTTGAAGAATTATTCGTTTCTTTTGGGGAATTTGTTTTGCATTTATTCGGTTCTGATGATACATTACTGCTTACACTGTCTTGAGAACTTTCTGCAATAGTCGATATTTCACTTGATATAATGACTTCTTCCGAAGAATTGTTTAACTCTCTTGTGCTTTGCGATAATTCAGAAGATTTATTTACTTGAAGTGCAGATGAGGTATTGTCGGTTTTATTGCAACCTACAAGAGATATTACCAACAATATTAGAAAACAAAGTATTATTTTTCTCATAAAACACATTCCTTGTTTAATTGTTTTGCGCAAATAGAAAATATTTATCGTTTTCAAAATCGATAAATTCATCTATTGTATGCGTTTTACCGTCAGTAGGAATTTCTTTATGACCTTTAGGTATCACAACAAACACTATTCCGTCATAATTTTTAGGACAAAAAACCGATTGTGTGGCGAACCCTGCACCGGCGCCGTCTAAAACGGATATGATTTTTTGTGTTTTACCGTTGTATGATATTTCAACCCACTCCCACGGTGGCAATATTGTACCTGTGTACTTATCGAATACAAATGAAATCGTACTATATTGACAGGCATCCCTATCTCCATATGTTTCAAATGTCACATACTTATAATCCGAAACCGATATTTGTTCTTTAGGAACTAAATCATCATTATAAAGCGGATGTTCGGTTATGTTGCCGCTTGTGAATGTCACCTTTTTTGTAACTCCGCAATTATGGGTTGTATCAGAATTAAAGCAGAAGTTTGTATTATGCGGTGATAACTGCAATTTATATTTTTCAAAATATGTTGTGGGTGTTACGATTGTTGTGCCTGATATTTCAGATTTTGATTCCGTTTTATCACTGGAAACAGTAGGCTTGGTCGAGGTGCTTTCAGTCTTACTCGGAACAGAATTTACTTCCGAGCTTGTGTCGGATATTACATTATCAGAAGACATTTCGCTTTCATAATTGGAAGTTACAAGCTCGCTTGCAGTAATATCAACGGCTGACGAAGTATTTTCAGTTTTTCGACAGCCCGTAAATGATAACAATACCAATACTAAAAATAATGTTACAATTCTTTTCATATCAATATCCCCTTTCATAAATTTTCCTCAGAAGTGCTTAAAAACTCGGTATTGATAGACTTCACAAACGCCCTCATAGCCCTTGACATAAAAATATCCCACTATGCAAGAATCGACATCCCAACAATATTTTTGACCGTATTTTTCTTCATATTTTACTTTGATTTCATTCTCTGCCGTGTTGTCTTTGCCTACGGTAAAAATTTCAATATCTCCGTACCATTGGTCGTAAAATTCGCCCGAATTTTGAGGTTTCATATTATAATCTTTATCTTTGTAATAATAAACTCCTACACTATACTTAAATGTTTTATAGGATTCAAGCGGTATTGTATCGGCATATTGTACCACATTTACAGGAATAGTGCCTATTCCTTTTTCATAAACCTTTCTTTGAATTTTCAAATCATCATCACTTTCTGAATCTTTTGTTGCAAAGACAAATTTAATATTGCTGTCCGTTTTTACGTCATAATATTCCGTCGGAAACGTTCCGTATCCCTTTGCCAAAGCTTCTTGCGTATGTTCGTCTACAAAATAGCCCTCATATCCTAAATAATTAACTAACTTTTTAGTGTAAAGTGTATCGCAATTTTCGGGCAATATATCACTTTTAGGCACTATTCCCTCGCCGTCTATAATTTTAACGGTACGGCGATACGGTCCACCCTCCTTATATAAAGGTGTTTCATCTCTTAAAACTATTCTGTCAGTATCAGGACCGACAAATAATATCGGTGTTCCGTCTTCTGCCCGATATTCCGTTGCATGGCACGAATAATACGGAAAGTCTTTTTTATATGGTATGCTGTATCTATCAAACTTTGTCAAAACATCGCTATTATCCGAATTTAAAGCAAAGTACCCTATAAATCCAAAATATCTTGTTTTCTGATTTATTGTTATCGTATTAAGATTTGTATTGTATGCTTTTTCTTTACCCGCATTACCCTTTTCACTTGTATAACTTTTAGAGCCTGTTGAATTAGTTTTAGAAGAAACGGTGTTATTTTTTACTTGGGTTGAAGTGCTGTTTTGTACTTCGCTTTTTTTATTCTCGGTAATATTCTCGCTGCTGTTTTCTTCTGTTGAATTTTCCGTTTTGAAAATTGTTGTGCTTTCCGCACTATTAAATTCAGATGAAATGTCACTGCTTGTGGCATTTTTAGCAGTACAGCCTGCAAAAACCGAAATTAAAAATATTAAAGATATTGCCAACAATTTTCTCATAAATAATCCCCCATTTATCTATGTTAGTCATTACCTAACATTATAATTTTTAAATATTGCTTTGTCAAGCATAATTTGTTAGTTAGCGGCTAACATACATATAAACAAATATTAGTTATAATCTTGTTAGGCGGTGACTAATATGGGTTATACAACTCGACACATTGAATTTGACAATGATATTTACGGCACTATCCGTAAAAACATTCGGCGTTACCGAAAAGAAAAAGGAATGACTTCGGCAGAGTTAGCGGAGCTTACAGAGCTATCGCACGATTTTATCCGACAGCTTCAAAGCAACAGCAAAAAGACCTATAATTTTTCGGTAGAAACCTTTTATAAAATATCCGTTGCACTAGATGTAAGTATGGATAAATTGATTGAAAAATAAAGTATAACAAAAACAGCCATTACAGATTGTTTTTCTGTAATGGCTGTTTTTGCTATCAATGAAATAAAAAATGATATTCTTTTTCGTATATTTTTTCAAGTTCGGTTATATATCTTGAGGTTGCTGAATTAAGCATACGATTTATATCATCATGCGGTTTTTCACTATGCTTTAGTGATATGAGTTCGGGAACACACCTTAAATCATTATTTAACAAATCTCTTACCCTTAATCCTAAAGAATTTTCATGTTTGGGTTTATATTTCTTCAAAAGAGGTATGAATTTTGGGATAATAAAATCCTCTTCAAATTTTTTGTCTATATGCGTGAATGATTTTTGCTTTATAGCAAAATCGATAAATATCTCCTTAAAATCACTTTTAAATTTTTCTTTCTCAAATAACATAATCATGGCATTTATTTGGTGAATAAATATTTTTGCCTCACACACTTCTTCATCATTTATGCCGTAAGTATCAAGTAAGGAAATTTTCAAATCATTTTTTATGTCATATAATGTTTTGTATTTTGAATAGGGAACATAATCAAATAATACATATTCCCAATCCAAATAATATTCATGGCAATTCTTCGGCAATTCTTCCATAATCAATAAATATAGTGTTTGTAAATAATTTTCAATTTCTTCGTCCGTTCCCCATAAAATTTCTTTTACTGAATTAAAATTTAATTTGTGTAAAATTCCAATATATTCTCCGTCTTCGCCAGTTGCAAAAGATTTCCAGTCTTTATTATAACCCATTAGTTTTTTTGATATTAAATAGGGATTGTTTTTGGTGCAGTTGCCATTGAAAAAATTACTTACCAGTGCCCTATCTTCCGTATTACAAACTTCGATTTGTTTCAATTTTTTCTCCAAACGGGAATCATTTACCCTTTTTATACAGGCACTATAAAAGAAGAAAATTGTTTTTTTAAAATGCAGATTCTTTGTGTTCTCATTTTCTTTTATTTGATATTCATTGCTGTAAAGTTGATTTTTGTTATTGACTTTCATTTTCTTACCTCTTTCAAATGTATGGTGTGAATTTTCGAAAATATATTTTTTATACTTGTCGTGCACATAACAATTATATACTAAAATAAATTCAGAAGCAAGAGCTTCTTGTGTACACATTAAAATATTTTACGGCAGGGAAAGAGGTGATTTTATGCAAACATTATTTAAGCTGCTTGGTATTCAAGTATTGTCCTTTAAGGCTAACAACGGCGATCTTATTGCCGGCACAAACATTTGGGTTGCCTATCCTGATGAAAATGTTAACGGTCTTAAAGCCCAAAAATTCTTCCTAAAAGAAGAATTTAAGTTGCCGGACTGCAAACCGAACGATAATTTACGCCTTACATTTGATATGAAAGGTCGTATTATTGAGATTGAGAAGGCATAAAACCAAAAATTGCCGTAGCGGTAGTTGCAAATACCGCTATGACAATTACAAACGAATATTAAACAATAGAATTACAAGGAGAATATAATTTATGATTACAAATAATATAGAAAACGCAGAAATAATTATTGAAAGATGTTACAAGCATATTAAACCTTGCTTGAATTTTGAACATATTGAAGATTCTGCTTATATTAGAAAACAATTAAAGAAAGTTCGTGATTTAGAAAAGGAACTATCGCAAGATACTATTTTTCTAATCGAGAATTACATTAAAATGTATGTTTATCCGATTTTGTTTGACAATACATATTTTAATTTCACACGCCAAAGTGCCTTTGGTGCAGTAAACAGCAACGGTATATTTGAAGTCAACAGTGAAGCCTCACTTGATAAAATTTTGTTTCTTATGTATAATCATTGCTTTTTCTTGCAGGGTTGTCTAAAGGAATATTTCAAGAGCCATTTCTGTATTAAAATCTAAAAATGCAAGGTTAGGGGTGTAACCCACCCCTAACTCTCACCGAAAGAAAGGAAAATTTATTTATGACTGAATATAGTTTTAAATCATACAATCATAAAAAGCAGTTTGCAAGAGTTAAACTAGGCGTGCAATGCTTCGTATTATACCCTATATTGAATTTATTGTGGTTTTTGCCGTTTGCAAGTTTTTTATTATTAAACCAACTGAAAAGTTTTTTTCTTGAAGTGTTTTCAGTAGCAGAAATTACGCGACCGATTTTTAAATTTTCATTGATTGTTGCAACAATTATAATTCCGATTGCATTGATTTTCTCAATTCTGCTAACAGTCGCAGAATTCACTGCGCGAAAATACGAAAGTAAAGTGGCTATGTGTTTCGATAAAAAACAATTAGAAAACGGCACACCTATACTAATTTCAAAAAAGCACGGCAAAAATAAAAATATTATTATACTCACATTTTTCACATACATACCACTACATATATGGAACGAAAAAAAGTCATATATTGACGATATTTTCAATGTGCGAACAATAAGCATAGAATACGGCAAACGAGCCAATACAATAGTTTTAACAACCGCAAAAGGCAGAGTATCAAAAATAGAGGATAAAATATATGATGAAACAATCTAAATTGCTTTTAGGATATGATTTTGAACAGTGGTATACTTACGGTGAAAAAGAGCCTATAACAACCGATATTTCACCAAATACAAACAGTCATATTTTAATATGCGGTATGTCGGGTAGCGGGAAATCCTATTTAACCAATCAAATTTTTGCTCGACTTTGCGCGTTTGGCGGTAAAATCTATTTTGCCGACTACAAGCAAGAAGATAGTTTTCAACATCTAAGGGGTTGTCCCCGATATTATCCTTATAATAAAACATTGGAAGCTTTAGAAGAGGTCTATACTATTTTACAAAATCGACAATCGGGTGAAGATAAATCAAGAGAACCTGTTACTCTAATTTGGGATGAATATGTATCAAATGTCTTAGCTCTGTTATCAATCAATAAAAAGAAAGCAGAAACGGTCATGAGACAGGCCTCGGAGCTTTTAATGCTTGGACGATCGTTATCGGTTAGATTGGTCTGTGCCTGTCAGCGCCCAGACTCGGTCGTTTTCCCAGTCGGAAGCAAACTTAACTACGGTGTTACCGTAATAATTGGTGCGGCAATCAAAAGTATTTATGAAATGCTTTTACCAAAAGAATATATTGAGAATATAGGAAACCGTCAATTTAAAGTCGGCGAGGGTGTTGTATTGCTTCAAGGTACAAAAATGCAATTTATAAAAGTGCCTATTGTAAGAGATGAACAACGGCTGAAACAAATATGTATTGAAGCGTTAAGTAAGTAAGCTCCAATGTGCAAGGGCGGTGGCGAAGCCATAAGCCCTTGCAACAAGGTTGGTTAGTATTACCCAACCTTGCACAAACCGCTTAAAAGCCGCATATTTAAAGGGTTGTAGCCTTGTGCATACCTCTGCACAAAATTAACATAAGAGGGTGATTTTATAACGGATACACAAGCTTTGATGTATCAATTAACTATCAATAACCCTATTGATAAAGGGTGGACACATCAAAAGATATTTGAAGTGTTAAAAATAAATTTTAAAACATTAGTTTACGCCTGTATGGCAGATGAACAAGGCAGTATGCACCATACACATATATTTGTTGTGTTTTCCTCTCGTGTACGCTTTTCTATGATTAAACGATACTTTCCCGAAAGTCATATTGAAAAGTGCATTGGAACTGCAAGCGAAAATGTAAATTACATTAAAAAATCCGGCAAATGGGCGAACGATTTATCAAAGCAAGAAAAAGTTATTGAGGGAACTTTTGAAGAATACGGAACTTGCCCGCCCGACAGCAAAGGCATAAGGCACGATTTATCCGAACTCTACCAAATGATAGCAGACGGACTGACAAATGCGGAAATACTTGCACAAAACCAAGATTATATTCTTCAAATTGATAAACTCGAAAAAATCAGAATGATTTTGCTTACTGAAAAATACAAAGATACAGTCAGATTGAATTTAGAGGTTATTTATATAAGCGGTGCAACGGGTACGGGCAAAACAAGAGGGGTATTGGAAAATAACGGTTATTCAAATGTATATAGGGTTACCGACTATAAACATCCCTTTGATAACTACAACGGTCAACCCGTAATTGCCTTTGACGAATTTCGTTCATCACTTCCTATTAAAGAAATGCTGATGTTTTGCGATATTTATCCTATTGAACTTCCGAGCCGATACACAAATAAATACGCCTGCTATAACAAAGTTTATATTATCTCAAATTGGGCTTTGGAAAAGCAATACAGGGAAATACAAAAAGAAGATACTGAAACTTGGGAAGCATTTCTACGGAGAATACATAGAGTTGTTATATATGATAAAGACGGTAAAATAACGGAATATTCATCAATAAAAGAGTATTTTGACAACGCGTTTATTGAAATTGAAGATTATGGGGATTTACCTTTTTAAATTACAAACCTATTAAGCGAGAGGTGAAAAATAAGAATGAATTATGAAAAAGTACCGATTTATTTAAAAACCACTTTAACAATAAGGGAAGCCGCCGAATACAGTAATGTTGGAATAAATAAAATTGAAGAATTACTGAAAAAACCTAATTGCCCGTTTGTTTTATATGTCGGCACTAAAAAATTAGTAAAGCGCAAAGAATTTGAGCAATTTTTAAGTAACAAACTTGTTATTTAGCAAGATAATAATATAAATATAGTTTTATATTGAAAATATGGAGCTAATGCGCTATAATATAATAGTTGCATTGGCTCTTTTTCTGATTGTGAAAAGGAGTTGATATAATGGGTAAAAACCTTAAAGGAAAAGAAATAGGAAAAGGTATTTGCCAAAGAAAGGACGGATTATATACCGCAAGATTTGTTGACAGAACAGGTAAAAGGCACGAAAAATGTTTTTCGCTTCTTCCGGAAGCTCGCAACTGGTTAGAGGACTCAAAATATGCAGATAAGCACGGCAATATTTTTGCCCCGTCAAGCATGACCGTTGATGAATGGTTTGAATATTGGATAAACAATATTGTGGGTGATTTAGCCCCAAATACCGTAAGAAATTACAGTGAACGGTATAAATTCAATATACAGCCCGTTATCGGCAAAATGCTTTTATCAGATGTTAAGCCTATGCACTGCAAATTGGTATTAAACAAAATGGATAGCGATTACGCAGGCTCGACAATAAGGCAAACTTATATTTGTATGGGAACTATGCTTAAATCCGCATTGATGAACGATATGATTGAAAAGCACCCTATGAACGGCGTAAGGTACACCAAACCTGTACGGGAAGTAAACGATATTAAATATCTTACAATAAGCGAACAGCAGAAATTTTTAGAAGCCGCAAAACGCTCTCACAATTATGCGCAATATTCACTTATTCTCGAAACAGGACTTCGCACGGGCGAATTGATCGGTCTGACATGGGACGCTATCGATTGGAAAAAGCGGACTTTAACCGTTAATAAAACTTTAGAATACAGGCACGGTCAAGGCTGTTGGAGAGCAGGACCGCCGAAAACACCGCAAAGCTACCGCACTATTCCGTTAACCGATAAAGCTTACAAAATTCTAAAGGATATTTACAAGACCGCAAAAACTCGCAAGACCTCCGAAACACTTTCGCAGACATTGGAGTTTATTGACAGGCATACCGGGGCGAAATCTTTTCTTGAAATGAAAGACCTTGTATTTATAAATTGGAGAACGGGCGAACCTGCAAAAAACAGCTCGTATGACACACATCTGTACAAATTGTGTGACGAGGCAGGAATTAAACGCTTTTGTATGCACGCTTTACGCCATACATACGCAACACGGGCGATAGAAAGCGGTATGCAGCCGAAGGTTTTACAAAGGCTTTTGGGGCATTCAAGTCTTCAAATGACTATGGACAGATATGTGCATGTGACCGAGGATTCTTTTGTAAACGCCGTTCATCAATTTGAAAACTATTCATTTCTGCAAAATGGTGTAGAAATGGTGTAGTTGGGCAAATAAAAACGCCCCAAACACTAATAAAATAAGGAGATATGGGAATAAATGAAATTAGGAATGGTAGGGTTGCCGAATGTAGGCAAATCAACCCTGTTTAACGCAATAACAAATGCCGGCGCACAGTCCGCCAATTACCCGTTCTGCACAATAGAGCCTAACGTGGGTATGGTAAGCGTACCGGACGAAAGGCTTGAAAAGTTGGCAGAAATATATAAGCCCGATAAATTCACCCCTGCGGTTATTGAATTTGTTGATATTGCAGGTCTTGTAAAGGGCGCTTCAAAGGGCGAGGGACTCGGCAATAAGTTCCTTTCCAACATACGCGAGGTGGACGCGATAGTTCACGTTGTGCGCTGCTTTGAAAGCGACGATATTATCCATGTAGAAGGCTCGGTCGATCCTGCGCGCGATATTGAAACAATAAATTTAGAACTTATTTTTTCGGATATTGAAACGGCTCAGCGCCGTCTTGATAAAGCCGCAAAGGCGCTTAAGGGCGATAAATCGCTGCAAGGCGAGGTTGATTTTTTAAAAAGGCTTATAGAGCACCTTGAAAAAGGGCTTCCCGCGCGCTCGGTTGAAATTAACGACGAAGCCGAGCAAAATGTGCTTGATACCACGGCGCTGCTTTCGGCAAAGCCGGTAATTTACGCCTGCAATATGAGCGAAGAGGATTTTTCCGGCGGAATTGAAGCAAACAAAAACTATAATGCCGTTAAGGAAATTGCCGAACGCGAAAAAGCGGAGATTCTTCCTATATGCGCGGCGCTTGAGGCGGAAATTTCAGGTCTTGACGATGAAGAAAAGGTTATGTTTCTTGAAGAGCTGGGACTTGAGCGTTCGGGGCTTGACCGTATGATACAAAAATGTTATAGCCTGTTAGGTCTTATTTCCTACCTTACTGCTGGAAAGCCCGAAGTTAGAGCATGGACTATTAAGCGCGGCACCAAGGCTCCGCAGGCGGCGGGCAAAATACATTCCGATTTTGAGCGCGGCTTTATAAGAGCGGAGGTTATAGGCTACGACGAATTTATAAACACCTGCGGCGGCAGTATGACCGCTGCAAAAGAAAAGGGACTTGTAAGGAGCGAGGGAAAGGAATATGTTATGCAGGACGGAGACATTGTTCTCTTCCGCTTTAATGTTTGATTTTTTTCGGAGTTGATTTTTTATGGGTGATTTTTATTACTACGGTATAGATTCGCTTTATCTTTACCTTGTTGTTCCGGCGCTTATAATAACGCTTTGGTCGCAGATAAGGGTTAAATCGGCATTTTCAAAATACAGCGCGTTTCACTCTTCCTTAAGCGGAGCGGACGCGGCAAGGCGTGTGCTTGAGGCTAACGGGATCTGCAATGTAAAAATCGAACGTGTTTCGGGCAATCTTACCGATCACTATGATCCGAGGACTAACGTTATCCGCCTTTCCGATTCGGTTTACGGTGCGTACAACCTTTCCGCAGTCGGCGTTGCCGCGCACGAGGCGGGTCATGCCGTTCAGTACGCAAGCGGTTATATGCCCATTAAAGCGCGCTCGGTCATTCTTCCTGTCTGCAACTTAGGCTCGCAGCTGTCGCTGCCGCTGCTTGTTATAGGCTTTATATTTAATTTTCATTTGCTTGTAAAGTTAGGCGTTATATTCTTTTGCGCCGCTCTTATTTTTCAGCTTTTAACGCTTCCGATAGAATTTAACGCTTCCCGCCGCGCTCTGACAACCCTTGAAAGCGCCGGACTTATAAACGATGGGAACGAGAAAAAAGCGGTGCGCAGGGTTCTTTCGGCGGCTGCTATGACATATATCGCTGCCTTGCTTGTTTCTTTAACGCAGCTTATCCGTCTTATTTCCATTACCAAAAGAAGGCGTTAGTCTTTCCATATAAAAACCTGTATAGCTTTTTTATTTATCACCAATAATATGTTAGGGTGATAAAATGCAGGAAAGAAAAGCTCGGTTTATGCTTTTTTCAATAGGCGCGGTAGGCTACGGTCTTATAGAAATTATATGGCGCGGCTATACACATTGGTCAATGCTCGGAGCTGGCGGCATATGCTTTATGTTTTTCGGCGGAATAAGCGAAAAATTTAAAAAAACGGGTATATTTATAAAAGGACTTATAGGCAGCACGTTTATAACCGCGGTTGAATTTGTTTTCGGCGTTGTTTTTAATATTATTTTAAAAAAGAACGTTTGGGATTACAGTAAAATGCCTATGAATATTATAGGTCAGATATGTATGCCGTATTCCTGCCTTTGGGTGCTTTTAAGCCTTGTGGGTATACCGTTTGCAGGAAAGATAAAAAGCAAATTAACGGCAAAATACAAATAATTCGGGTGGATAGCTTTGAAATTCCTTCACAGAACATGGGCGGAAATTGATATTAACGCCCTGATACATAATTTTAATATTATAAAAAAGGAAGCGGACGGCGCGCTTATTATGGCGGTTGTTAAGGCGGATTGCTACGGCCATTCGGCCGAGCTTATCGCACCGGTGCTTGATAAATGCGGCGCAGACGCATTCGCCGTTTCAAATATAAGCGAGGCGTTGGCTTTGCGTGAATACGGCATAAAAAAGCCCGTGCTTATTTTGGGCTATACGCCGGTGGAGGCGGCGCCGCTGCTGTATGAAAACGATATAACGCAATGCGTTTTTTCAACCGAGTATGCGGCGGCGCTGTCTGATTTTTCGGTAAAAAACGGGCTTAAAATTAAAATACACATTAAAATTGATACCGGTATGGGAAGAATAGGGTTCGACTGCCGCGACAGCAGCCTTTCAGGCATTACAGCTGCCGTAAACGCGGCGCGCTTGCCCGGCTTTATATTAGACGGAATGTTTACCCACTTTGCCGTTTCCGACCGTACCCAAGAAGAAGAAGACGGCTTTACCGCAGAGCAGTACGCCCGTTTTACAGCCGCCGTTAAGGGCTTTGAAAACGCGGGGTTAAAGCCAAAAATATGCCATTGCTGCAATTCCGCCGCGCTTTGCCTTGATAAAGAAAAGCACCTTGATATGTGCCGTCCAGGCATAATACTTTACGGTCTTACCCCTGCATACGGGCTTAAGCTTAAGGAAGATTTTATGCCGGTTATGACAGTTAAATCGGTTGTTTCAATGGTAAAAAAAATAAAAAAAGGAACTACCGTAAGCTACGGCAGAACCTTTAAGGCACCGTATGATATGACGGTTGCCACGGTAACGGCAGGCTATGCGGACGGATACCCGCGGCTGCTTTCAAGCAAAGGTCAGGTCATAATACACGGCCGCCGCGCAAATATTATAGGCAGAATATGTATGGATCAGATGTCGGTTGATATAAGCGGTATTGAAAACGTAAAGCAGGGCGACGAGGTCATACTTTTCGGCAAAGAGCTGCCGGTTGAAGAATTGGCGGAAAAATGCGGCACAATAAATTACGAAATAGTATGCGGTATTACAAACAGAGTTCCGAGGATCTCGGTTTAACGGAGGAAGGGCTATGTCTTACGAAATAAAATCCATAGAAATAGGCAGTACCGATAATATTCATACCCTTAAGGGGCTTATATATATACCCGAAGGTGAAATTAAGGGCATATTTCATATTGTGCACGGTATGTGCGAATATATAAACAGGTACGACCATATTTTTTCCGCCGTTGCCGAAAGAGGTTACGTTTGCTGCGGCTATGATAACTTAGGTCACGGAAAAACCGCGCGGGACGACGGCGAGCTTGGCTTTATTGCCCACAAAAACGGTTGGAAATATCTTGTTAACGATGTAAAAGCGTTTGAGGACGCGGTTAAAAAGCTGTACCCCGATAAACCGCTTTACCTTATGGGACATTCTATGGGCTCGTTTATTTCAAGAATTGCCGCCGAAAGCTACGGCGGCAGTATAGATAAATTTATTATCTGCGGTACAGGCGGACCCAATCCGGCGGCGCCCGCAGGCCTTTTGATAACGGATATTATAAAGCTGTTCTGCGGCGAAAAGCACCGCTCCGAGCTTATAAACAAGCTTGCCTTCGGCACATATAACAAACGCTTTGACGGCGGAACCGATTTTGATTGGGTAACCTCGGATAAAGACATTGTTTCAAAATACGCGGCGGACAAATACTGTAATTTTAAATTTACGGCGTCTGCAATGCACGACCTTGTAAAGCTTAATTACCTTGCAAACAGGGCGTCTTGGTTTAAAAATATGCCGAAGGATTTACCCGTTCTTCTGATTTCGGGCAGCGACGATCCCGTTGGCAGCTACGGCAAAGGCGTTATTAAGGTGTACGAAGGACTGTGCCGCGCCGGGCTTTCCGATGTAACCCTTAAATTATACGATAACTGCCGCCACGAAATACACAACGATTCCTGCCGTGAGGACGTTATAAAGGATATAATAAGCTTTATAGAAAAATAACCGCAAACAGAATAATCTGTATAAAAATGAGACCGCCGTATAAAATCGGCGGTCTTTTGTTTAGCATATCAAAAGGTTGTCATTGTGAACGCTGTAAGGCGTATGGCAATCCGTTTTCCTTTTAAAGGAGATTACGGATTCTTTCGCGCTATGCGCTCAGAATGACAAGTTATTTAGTCATTGCGAAGCCGTGTAAACGGCTGTGGCAATCCGTTCTCTCGCCCCCTCGTCATTGCGAACGCCGTAAGGCGTGTAGCAATCCGTCTTTCCTTTTAAAGGGTATTACGGATTCTTTCGCGCTATGCGCTCAGAATGACAAGTTTATTTAGTCATTGCGAAGCCGTGTAAACGGCTGTGGCAATCCGTTTTTCCTTTTCAAAAGAATAAAATCCTCTTGCGCTCGTGCCGCGCAGGCACCCTATTTCTGTACGGACAGAAATAGGGGAAAGAACCGTCGGAAACCCTTCCGATCGGGTTTCCGAACCTTCCTGTTCGAGCGGACGATTTAGCAAACAGCGTTTTTAATAAAATTACATCTCCGCTCTCAACAAACGGCACAAGGGGATTCCCCTTGTGAATCCCCGTTCGTATAGTCTTACAGTGTATTAAGCTATATGGCACATATAGCTTAATAAAAACCAAAAGCTTTAATATCTCCGTAATGCTTTACAGGTATTAAAGCTTTTTTATTTCATAAGCTTAGTACAAACCTTATTATAATGCTTGGGCTTGCATAATAAATTCAGCTTCTCCGTTTGTATGGCATACTTTCAAAATAAACGAATTGTCATTGCGAAGCCGTGTAACGGCTGTGGCAATCCGTTTTTTATCCGCAGAATTTAGTTGCGATTCGCTTGCAGCAGTCGCAGGGCGAATAATCCCATTCGCCTATACTCTCCCCCGTGAAAAAATATTTAAGCGGCGGTGTATATTCGCTGTCAAAGCTGTCAATAATAATAAGTTTGATCTTCATTTTCTCGCGTATAATGCTTTTAATATAAACGCTTGCCTGCTGCCCTATAAACACGTCTGGTCTCGGTTCTGCAAGCCCTGCAAGATTAGGCGTAAGCTCCACAAAAACGCCGTAATCCTCAACGCTTCTTATAACGCCGGTTACGGTTTGCCCCGCTGAAAACAGCTCGGCGTTTTCCTCCCACGTGCCGAGCAGCTCTTTATGTGATAATGTAATTCTGCCGTCCTCTGCAATATTCTTTATTATTGCCTTTATATCGTCACCCGCCTTAAAGCGATCCCGCGGGTGAGAAATGCGCGAAACCGAGATCGCGTCTATCGGCAAAAGGGCTATATTGCCGCAGCCTATATCGCAAAAGGCGCCGAACGACTCAAGATGCGTAACCCTTGCGTTTATTACATCGCCAATCTTTTTTACGCCTGTTATGTATTTTTTGCAAAGCTCCTGAGCGCGCTTTCTTGAAAGATAGGCGCAAGGTCTGCCGAAATCGTCTACCCTTATTTCGCTTATTACAAAGCTTACGGGCTTACCTACGCGTGAGATAAGCGCTATATCGCGCGTGGAGCCGTCGGATATTCCTATTGCCCCCTCCTCGCGCGGAATAACACCCCTCATACACCCAAGGTCTACTATAAGATTGTGTGCGGCGTCGCACATTGTAACAACCGATTCAAGCACCGTTTGCTTTGCCTGCGCCTCTGTAAGAAATGCGGGAGTAAATAGCTTTTTGCTGTCCGTTGCCGATACGTCCCAGCCCTCCGGGAAAAAACCGTTCATTGTTAAATCACCTTTCCTTTATACACTGACGTAAAATATTTACGTCGCTATACAAAAGTATATGACAAACAATGTGAAAAAATGAGCGAATTATGTCCCCTTAAAAAATTTTTAGCGGACGTTTTTTATCACGTCCGCCGTTTCGACATTATTCCGCTTTAATCCAAAATCTTTTTACCGTAACATTTTCTTTCGAATCGAAAATTTCGTTTTCAAACACGCCGCCGTTTTTAATAATTACCTTTTCAGAGGGGTAATTGTCGTTATCGCAAACGCAAAGCACGGGGTTGATTTTAAGCTGTTTTGCAATTTTAAGCCCCTGCTTCAGCATTTCGGTTGCTAAGCCGCGGTTACGTCTGCTGCGGCGCACAGCGTAGCCTATATGACCGCCGTAGTTAAATAAATAATCGGTCAGCTCAAATTTAAGGCTGAATACGCCTATCATTTCGCCGTTTTCATAACATAGGTAAAAGTTTTCTTTAACATAGCCGTCCGGCAAATTTTTGCCCGTGCGGCGGTTGTTCATACCTATAAGCCATTTATCAAAATCCTTATAACCGCAAAAACCTATGCAGGTCTCTCCGTTTTTTTCAAACTCGCCGTAAAACGAAAGCACGGCTTCGCGGCTTTGCTCTGTCGGAAAAATAAAATCTATCATATGTATTTTTCCTTTCATATCCACCACTGCGGGGTAAGCTCGCCTAAGGTGACAACCCTTTTTTCCTCGTAATTCATCATTACTTCGATATTCTTATAATTTTCGGGCATTAACTGAGTCATAAGCTCGCGGCAGGCGCCGCAGGGCGGCATGGCTTTTCCGTCCGGGTTTACTGCGATCACGCGGCGTATGGTGCTCTCGCCATTTGTTATCATATTGAAAATTGCGTTTCTCTCGGCGCAAATTCCGAGGGTACAGGCGCCGTCTACACATACTCCCGTGTAAATTTTGCCGGACCCTGACTCAACCGCCGCCGCAACGCCGCCCGCTTCCATCCACTCTGAAATTTTGCGCGGGTTTAACACGCTTTTTGCGACGGAATACAGTTTGTCCCATATTTCCTTGCCGTTTTCCGCATTATCAAAAAAACAGTATATACTGTTAAATATCTGCTCCATTCCCGTAATATCGGGGTGGCCGCCCTGCCTGCTTATGCCGTTAAGCTTTATGTAAGAAACGCCGTAAAGCCCGCACAGCTTTATAATGCCGTTTGTAATTTCTTCCTTAATTTCGGCGTTGTTTATAATTACAACCGTATTTGCATTCGGAAGATTTTTCTTTATACCCTTTAAAAGATAAGAAAATGCCGGCAGTGTGCTTTTCAAATTTTCACCGTTAAGATCTTCGGTTTTTACTTCTCCTACGGGCGAGCCCGCCCAGCTGTCGTTAGTGCCGCCGAAAACAAAAAACGTATCAACCGGATTTTCCTTAAAAAATCCCTCACTGCAAATTCTGTCAAATCTGCCTATAAACGAGGTTTTGGGACAATAGCCTCCGCCGTAGCCCGTGTTACATATTGTAGTACCCGAAAAGCTTTCGTTTCTTACCAATGCCGAATCGGTATTATTTATAAGCTTATACCACCAAGTCTGCGATTTATCGGTAACGTTTGTATTATTTTTAGGCTTTGTAAAATACCAAGACTCGTTACCGGCAGGTATGCTGCCCTCAAACGTTGAATAGCTGTCTCCTAAAATAAATACATTTCCGAGCTTTATCACAATTTGTACCCCTTTTGTTTTTTTAATATTATAGCCTTGCCAAAAGGAGCTGTCAAGCGGCAGGTATTTATTTTGCCCTTGTTTCGCAGTAAATGCAGCGGTAAACGCGGTGCTCCTTATCGGTCAAGCGAAATATATGCGGCAGCTCCTGCTCTGTTGATGATATACAGCGCGGATTTTTGCATTTTAAAACGTTTGTAAGCTCCTGCGGCAGTTCTATCGTCTTTTTCTCTTTTATTTGCCCGTCCTTTATTATGTTCACCGTAACGTCGGGGTCTACAAAGCCTAAAATATCGGTATCAACGTCAAAATCCGAATCTATCTTAATAATATCCTTTTTGCCTGATTTTTTACTTGCAACGTTTTTTATAAGCGCCACAGAGCAATCAAGCGCCTCAAGCCCCAAAAGGCGGTAGATCTCCATTCCTCTGCCTGCGGTTATATGGTCTATTACAATGCCGTTTTTAATGGAATCAATATTCATCACATTACCTCCAAAAGCTTTAAAATAAGCGCCATACGCATATATTTCCCATAAAGCACCTGCTTAAAATAACAGGCGCGCGGGTCGCCGTCTACCGCCACGCTTATTTCGTTAACGCGCGGCAGCGGGTGCAAAACGCGTAATTTTTCGCTTGCAAGCGCCATTTTTTCGGGGGTTAAAATATATGTGTCTCTAAGGCGCAAATAGTCTTCTTCGTTGAAAAAGCGCTCTTTTTGCACGCGGGTCATATAAAGTATGTCAAGGTCGGCAATGGAATTTTCAAGGCTGTCGGTCTCGGTGTACTCTATACCCTCTTTATCAAGCTTATCCTTAACGTACCCCGGCAGCTTTAACTCATTAGGCGAGATAAGCACAAACCGAACGTCCTTATAGCGTATAAGCGCGGAGATAAGCGAATGTACCGTTCTGCCGAATTTAAGGTCGCCGCAAAAGCCCACGGTCAAATTATCAAAGCCGCCCTTTTCACGGTATATTGTAAGTAAGTCTGCCAAGGTCTGCGTGGGGTGGCAGTGCCCGCCGTCGCCCGCGTTTATAACGGGTATGCTTGCGTTTCTTGCGGCTACAAGCGGCGCGCCCTCTTTAGGATGGCGCATTGCTATAATATCGGCATAGCAGGAAATAACCTTTGCGGTATCCGCCACGCTTTCGCCCTTTGCGGCAGAGGAGCTTTGCGCCTCCGAAAAGCCTAAAACGCTGCCGCCGAGCTCTAACATCGCCGCTTCAAAGCTTAACCGCGTTCTGGTGGACGGCTCAAAAAACAGGGTGGCAAGCTTTTTGCCCCTGCATTTTTCACTGTATTTTTCGGGGTTTTCTATAATATCGTTGGCAACGCCTATCAGCTCTTCAATTTCACCCGTTGTAAGCTCCGAAATATCAATAAGACTTCTCATTTAATATCATTCCTTTGTGCCGTTAATTTAGTGTGACAGGACTTGAACCTGCCACACTAAGATAATTCTTTATGCGTTCCACGTTTTCGCGGTTTTTTTCGTCCTCTTCAAGGTATTCTATAATATCGTAAACGTTAACTACCGAGTAAACGGGTAAGCCGAATTCTTCGCCTACCTCCGCCATAGCCGATTTTTCGGTCTGCCCCTTTTCGCAGCGGTCTACCATAACAAAGGTCGCGGCAACCTTTACGCCGCTAAGCTTTGAGAGTATAGCCATACTTTCCCTTATCGCCGTGCCTGCGGTTATAACGTCCTCTACAATTACCACCTCTTCGCCCGCTTTAGGTTTACAGCCTACAAAAACGCCGCCCTCGCCGTGGTCCTTTTCTTCCTTGCGGTTAAAGAAAAACGGCACGTCAAGCCCGTTTTCCGAAAGCGCAACGGCTACCGATACCGCAATCGGAATGCCCTTGTATGCGGGACCGTAAAGCACGGCTTTTTTATTACCGAGCTTTTCAAAATACGCCTTTGCGTAAAATTCGCCTAATTTTCTTATCTGATTGCCTGTTTTAATTTCGCCCGCGTTTATAAAATATGGGATTTTTCTGCCGCTTTTTGCGGTAAAATCGCCGAATTTAAGCACGCCGGCACTCTCTAAAAATTCAATAAATTCGTGTTTATAGCTTTGCATTTTTATCACCTATCCTATAAATTCCCGAACACAGCGCTCATAAGCCGCCGCGGGGTCTGCCGCGGCGGTTATAGGTCTGCCGACCACTATATAGTCGCTGCCTATTTCCTTTGCCCTTTCGGGTGTGGTAACGCGCGATTGGTCGCCCTTATCGCCGTCGGCAAAGCGTATGCCGGGCGTTACGGTTAAAAAGCTTTTGCCGCAGGCGCCGTGTACCGCCGCCGCCTCAAGAGGGGAGCATACCACGCCGTCAAGCCCCGCGCACTTTGCGTTTTCGGCGTAGTGCATAACCACGTCTTCCATTTTGCCGCTTATCAAAAGATCCTTATGCATTGCTTCTTCGCTTGTTGAGGTAAGCTGGGTTACTGCTATAAGCAGCGGACGGGTGCCGTCTTCTCTTGTCAGCCCCTCTATTGCCGCGGCCATCATAGCGGCAGTGCCTGCCGCGTGCAGGTTGCACATATCAATATCAAGGCGCGACAGTACCGCCATTGATTTTTTTACGGTGTTCGGAATATCGTGCAGCTTTAAATCAAGGAATATTTTATGTCCTCTCGCCTTAATTTCCCTTACAATTTCGGGGCCCTCGGCGTAGAAAAGCTCCATTCCTATTTTTACAAACGGTTTTTTGCCCTCGAATTTATCTAAAAATTCAAGACAGGTCTTCTTATCTGCAAAATCGCAGGCAATAATCACGTCTTTACCCATTGTGCGCTCCTCCTATAATTTCGCTTAAATTATTTATACCGTATTTTTCCATAGCCCTCGGCAGATCATCTATTATTTTTTTGCAGGCATAAGGGTCTATTAGGTTAGCAGCACCCACCTCTACTGCGGCGGCGCCCGCTAACATAAACTCCAAAACGTCCTCGGCGGTGGATATTCCGCCCATACCTACAATCGGTATTTTTACCGCTTCGTATACCTGATACACCATTCTTACCGCCACGGGCTTTACCGCGGGGCCCGAAAGCCCGCCCGTTTTGTTTGCAAGCAGCGGTTTTTTGGTTTTAAGGTCTATTTTCATACCAAGCAGGGTATTTATAAGCGATACGCCGTCTGCTCCCGCAGCCTCGCACGCCTTTGCAATTTCGGTAATATCGGTTACATTGGGGGAAAGCTTAATAATTATGGGTTTATCCGTAACCGCCCTTACCGCTTTTGTAACCGCCGCCGCGTTTTCTGCGCTTGTGCCGAAGGCAAGCCCGCCGCCGTGAACGTTCGGGCAGGAAATATTTATTTCAAACCAGCCTATACCGTCGTCACCGTTCAGCGTTTCAACAGCCGACACATAATCACTAACCGAAAAACCGCTTACATTTGCCATAACAGGCTTTTTATAAACCGCTTTAAGTGTTTTAAGCTCGTGGTTTAAAACCTTTTCCGCTCCCGGATTTTGCAGTCCCACCGCGTTTAAAAGCCCCTGCGGACACTCGGCAATTCTGGGCGTCGGGTTGCCGAAGCGCGGCTCTTTGGTGGTGCCTTTAAGCGAAATTGAACCTAAAATATTTATATCGTAAAACCTTGTAAATTCATAACCGAAGCCGAACGTGCCGCTTGCGGGGATTACGGGGTTTGTAAGACCTATACCGCACAGGTTAACAGACGTATTTACCATTCTATTTCCTCCCTTAAAAACACGGGACCCTCGGTGCAAACTCGTTTAGGACCATTTTTTGTTTTGCAGGTGCAGCCCATGCAGGCGCCCGTGCCGCAGCCCATACGCTCTTCAAAGCTGAACTGACCGCTTGTTTTCGCGGCGGCGTTTACGGCTTTTAGCATAGGTTTCGGGCCGCAGGTGTAAAAATAGCTGTAATCGGCATATTCCATTGCGGCGTTTACAAAGCCTTTAAGCCCGTAAGAGCCGTCCGCCGTGGTAACGGCTACGTTTGCGCCGAGCTTTCTGAACTCGTCCTCTAAAAATATTTCCGATTTTGTGTTAAAGCCTAAGATAACGTTTACGGTCTTATTTTCCGAAATAAGCTTTTTACACAGCCCGAAAAGGGGCGGAACACCAACACCGCCGCCTATAAGCAGTGGCTTATCGCCCGAAAGCGAGGTATCGTACCCATTGCCGAGGGATATTAAAAGGTCTGATTTTTCACCTTTTTTTATGCGGCTTAAAGCGCTTGTTCCGTCCCCTACAACCTTGTAAATAATTGTAAGGGTATTATCGTCCCAGTCGCATATAGAAATAGGGCGGCGCAGGTAAAATTCGGGTATTTTAATATTTACAAACTGCCCCGGTGCAGTAATGGGCGAGGTATCGCCCGCAAGCGTCATTTTAAAAACCGAGGGGGCTATCTGCCCGTTTTCTGTAACTTCGTAAAAATCCTGTTTCATAGCGTTTCCTTTCAAGCGTCTATTGTGGATATTCCGAGGGTGGTTTCTTCAAGCACGTCAAGCAGTACCTTAACGGTATCAAGCGACGTAAACATTGTAACGTTGTTTTCAACCGCGCAGCGGCGAATTTCGTACCCGTCCGATAACACGCCCGATGAATTCATATCCCGCGTGTTTATAACGTAGGTAACATAGCCCTGCCGTATTGCGTCGGTTATCTCTTTACTTCCGTCGCTAAGCTTTCCCACCGCGTGGGTGCGTATACCGTTTTGCTTTAAAAATTCTGCCGTACCCAAAGTTGCCTGAATGTTAAAGCCCATATTGTAAAAGCGGCGTATAAGCGGCAGTGCCTCTTCCTTATCCTTATCGGCAATGGTAGCAAGCACCGTGCCGTAATTCATAACGTTCATACCGCTGGCTTTAAGCGCCTTATAAAGCGCGCGGGTAAGCTTATCGTCGTAGCCTATGGCTTCGCCCGTGGATTTCATTTCGGGCGACAGGTAAGCGTCAAGCCCTCTGAGCTTAGAAAATGAAAACGCGGGGGCTTTTACATACCAGCGTTTTTTGTCTCCCGGATAAATTTTATCAAAGCCCTGCTCTTTAAGGCTTTTTCCTAAAATTACAAGCGTTGCAATGTCTGCAAGGCTGAAGCCCGTAGCCTTTGAAAGGAAGGGAACGGTTCTTGACGAGCGCGGGTTTACCTCTATTATAAACACATTATCGTTTTTATCAACAATAAACTGAATATTGTAAAGCCCTATTATGCCTATACCCAGCCCTAACCGCCTTGTATAATCAAGTATTGTTTCGCGCACCTTTTCGCTTATGCTGAAGGTGGGGTACACGCTTATTGAGTCGCCGCTGTGTATACCCGTGCGCTCCACAAGCTCCATAATTCCGGGCACGAAAACGTCCTTGCCGTCGCAAATTGCGTCTACTTCGAGCTCCTTGCCCGAAATATATTTATCAACAAGTACGGGCTTGTCTTCGTCAATTTCAACCGCGGTGCGAAGGTAGCGGCGCAGCTGCTCTTCGTCCGCCACAATCTGCATTGCTCTGCCGCCTAACACGAACGAGGGGCGCACAAGCACGGGGTAGCCGATTTCCTCGGCGGCTTTTACGCCGTCCTCGATTTTGGTTACCGCCTTGCCCTGCGGCTGGGGGATATTAAGCTCCTTTAGCACCTTTTCAAATAAATCGCGGTTTTCTGCGCGGTCTATTGCCTCGCAGTCCGTACCGATAATCTTAACTCCGCGGTTTTTAAGGCTTTCGGCAAGGTTTATGGCGGTCTGCCCGCCTAAGGACGCTATAACGCCTATCGGCTTTTCAAGGTGGATAATGTTCATAACGTCCTCGGTGCAAAGCGGCTCAAAGTAAAGCTTATCAGAGCAGGTGTAATCTGTCGAAACGGTTTCGGGGTTGTTGTTTATAATTATCGCTTCATAGCCCGATTTTTTAATTGTGGTAACCGCGTGCACGGTGGAGTAATCAAACTCAACGCCCTGACCTATTCTTATAGGACCGGAGCCTAAAACTATTATCTTCTTTTTATCTGACACCACCGATTCGTTTTCGTCCTCATAGGTCGAGTAGAAATAAGGTATATAGCTTTCAAATTCCGAGGCGCAGGTGTCTATCATTTTATAAACGGGGAACATACCGCGCTTTTCCCTTATTTTATAAATTTCCTCGCCCGTCATACCCCATAGCTTACCTATAAATTCATCGGAAAAGCCGAGCTTTTTAGCGGTATACAGCGTGTCGGTGTCTCCTATATGCTCGCGCAGTCTGTTTTCGGTTTTAACGATATTCTTTATCTTTTCAAGGAAAAGCATATCTATTTTTGTGGCGTTGCAGATCATACCTATATCGGTCTTTCTGCGCAAAAGCTCGGCTACCGCGTAAATTCGGTCGTCGGTGCCGTCTTTTATATAACTTAACATTTCGTCGTCCGAAAAGCTTTCAAACTTTTTCATATAAAGGTGATTTACGCCTATTTCAAGCGACCTTGCGGCTTTAAGCAGGCTTTCCTCAATCGTTCTGCCAACGCTCATAACTTCGCCCGTGGCTTTCATCTGGGTTGAAAGCTTATTGTTTGCCGAAGAAAATTTATCAAACGGGAAACGCGGCATTTTGGTTACAACATAATCGAGCGCAGGCTCAAATGAGGCGGGGGTGTTGGCTATCATAATTTCATCAAGCCGCATACCTACCGATATCTTAGCTGAAACGCGGGCTATCGGATAACCGCTTGCCTTGCTTGCAAGGGCGGAGGAGCGCGAAACGCGGGGGTTTACCTCAATAAGATAGTAGTTAAAGGAAAGCGGGTCAAGCGCAAACTGAACGTTGCAGCCGCCCTCGATTTTAAGGGCGCGTATGATTTTAAGCGCGCTGTCGCGCAGCATATGGTACTCTTTATTGGTAAGTGTCTGCGAGGGGCAAACCACAATAGAGTCGCCCGTGTGAATACCCACGGGGTCTACGTTTTCCATATTGCAGATGGTAATGGCGGTGTCGTTACTATCGCGCATTACCTCGTATTCGATTTCCTTATAACCCTTTATGCTTTTTTCCACCAAAACCTGATGAACGGGTGAAAGCTCCAAAGCGCCCCTTAATATTTCGGCGCACTCCTCCTCGTTATCGGCAAAGCCGCCGCCGGTGCCGCCCAAGGTAAAGGCGGGGCGCAGAACCACGGGATAGCCTATTTCCTTTGCGGCTTTAAGACCGTCTTCAAGGCTTTCGGCTATTACCGACTGTAAAACAGGCTCGCCTATTTCCTCGCAAAGCTCCTTAAAAAGCTCCCTGTCCTCGGCGCGCTCAATACTGCGGCTTGAGGTTCCCAAGAGCTCTGCGCCGCACTCACGCAGAACGCCTTTTTTCTCAAGCTGCATTGCAAGGTTAAGCCCCGTTTGCCCGCCTATGCCCGGCAGTACCGCGTCGGGGCGCTCGTAGCGTATTACCTTTGCCAAATATTCAAGGGTCAACGGCTCCATATATACCTTGTCGGCAATGGAAGTATCGGTCATAATTGTAGCGGGATTTGAGTTGCAGAGAACTACCTCGTACCCCTCTTCCTTAAGCGCCAAGCACGCCTGCGTACCCGCATAGTCGAACTCCGCCGCCTGACCAATTACAATGGGGCCGGATCCGATTACCAGTATCTTTTTAATATCGGTTCTTTTAGGCATTTTTGTTTTCCTCCATAAGAGAAGTGAATTTATCGAATAAATAGGCGCTGTCCTGCGGACCGGGCGCGCTTTCAGGGTGGTACTGCACGCTGAACAGCTTTGATTTTTCGTCGCTTACGCCCTCTACCGTGTTATCAAGCAGGTTTATGTGAGTAACTTTAAGCCCCGTGTTTTCAAGGCTTTTTTCGTTTACGGCATAGCTGTGGTTTTGCGAGGTTATTTCGATTTTTCCCGTTTCAAGGCTTTTAACGGGGTGATTTCCGCCGCGGTGACCGAATTTTAATTTATAGGTTTCAGCTCCGCAGGCAAGGCAGATCATCTGGTGACCGAGGCAAATGCCGAATATCGGGTATTTACCCCTTAATTTCTTTACCAAATCAATTACCGGTATAACGTCTTCGGGGTCGCCCGGTCCGTTTGAAAGGAAAATACCGTCGGGCTTCATTTTTTCAACCTCTGAGGCGGATGTGTTATACGGCATTACCGTCACGTTGCACCCGCGCGCGTTTAACGAGCGGATAATGTTAAGCTTTATTCCGCAGTCGATCGCCACAACGTTGTACTTCGCGTTAGCCGTTCTTGAATAGCGGCGCTTTTTGCAGCTGACACGCGCCACCGCGTCGTGCGGCACGGGGGTGTTTTTAATTTTTTCAAGCGCCAAATCTGTCGGCGTATCGGCGTTTGTTATAATTCCGCGGCGCGAGCCTAAATCGCGTATACTGCGTGTAAGCTTTCTTGTATCTATACCCGCAAGCCCCGGTATTTTATATTCCTCCATTACTTCCGACAGGGTTTTGGTATAGCGGAAGTTAGAGGGCAGGTCGTTATACTCCCTTACTATCAGCCCGCCTATTGTGGGGTTTTTGGTTTCGTAGTCTTCATCTGCTGTGCCGTAGTTGCCTATAAGCGGATAAGTCATAACCACCGCCTGATAGGTGTAAGAGGGGTCGGATATTATTTCCTGATACCCCACCATAGAGGTATTGAAAACTATTTCGCACACCGCGTCGCCCGTGTAGCCGAAGCCCGTGCCGTAATATTCGGCGCCGTCCTCAAGCACTAATTTTCTGTTATATTCCATACTGCTTTACCTCCGCATACTGTAAGTAAATTTTTGCCTGTTACCGTAAGCCCGTCAAACGGCGTGCTTTTGCCCTTGCTTTTAAATTCGCGCGGATCTATTTTATATTCGCCTTGCAAATCGTAAACGCAAATATCGTCTGTAAAGGGCAATCCGAACCGCTTTCTCGGATTTACAGCCATCAGCTCAATAAGCCTTTCAAGCGTTATAATTTCCGTTTTTACAAGATAGGTGTAAAGCACGGGGAAGGCGGTTTCAAGCCCCACAACGCCCATAAGACTTTTTTCAAGCCCCCGCGATTTTTCCTCATTACTGTGCGGCGCGTGATCGGTGGCTATCATATCTATTGTGCCGTCCTGCAAGCCCTTTATTAACGCCTGTCTGTCCTCCTCACTTCTTATCGGCGGGTTCATTTTAAAGCTGCCGCTTTCCTTTAAATCCATATCGTTAAATATTAAGTAGTGCGGCGCGGTCTCGCACGTTACGTCTACTCCGTCCGCCTTGGCGTTCCGTATCAGCTCCACGCTTTTCTTGCAGGAAATATGGCACACGTGGTACTTGCAGCCCGTTTCCTTTGCAAGCCTTAAATCTCTTTCAATCGGTTTCCATTCGCTCGCAGAGCATATTCCCTTATGCCCGTGCAGGCGCGCGTATTCGCCCTTATGGATATATCCGCCGCAAAGCAGAGTGTTATCCTCGCAGTGGGCGGCTATTATTTTGTCAAGCGCTTTCGCTTTAAGCATAGCCGCGCGCATCATAGCTTCGCTTTGCACGCCCCTGCCGTCGTCCGAAAAGGCTATACAGTATGGGGCCAAGGCTTCCATATTTGTAAGTGTTTCGCCCTTTTCGCCCACGGTTATTGCCGCATACGGGTGAACGCGCACCGCCGCGTCCCTTTCGATTATTTTTATCTGCTCTTTTATGTTTTCCGCACTGTCGGGCACGGGGTTTAGGTTCGGCATTGTGCAAACGTCGGTATAGCCGCCGCGCGCCGCCGCAAGCGAGCCTGTTTTTATTGTTTCCTTATAAAAAAATCCCGGTTCCCTGAAATGCACGTGAACATCACAGAAAGCCGGAAAAATATAAACATTATTAAAATCGGAAAGAAAGCCGACGCCGCCGACCGATAAATCGTAATCCTCTCTTATTATTTTGCCGTTTTTGTAACCAAAGGCGTTTTTAATTATCATAATCTACTCCTAAAAAAGCCTGCTTTTTAAAAAGCAGGCCGTAAGCACAAGAAAGCAGACTGATACACAGTCGTTTATTACAATCTTGCCGGCGTCACAGCACCCTGCTTAAAGATTTTTGTTATATGTATTCTACCACCTATTGCTCATAAAGTCAATACCGCGGCACAAAATTTATTTTTCGGTTTCGGGTTTTATTTTGCCGTTTTCCACATAAAAGGTTATGTCGCCGTTTTCGTCGGTTCTGAAAACCTCTGCGCCGTAAGCCTTAAGCGACGATATGACTCTCGGAACAGGGTGTGAATACACATTGTTCTCCCCTACGGATATGGCGGCGTATTTCGGGCTTGCCGCTTTTATAAACCGCTCTGAGCTTGCGGTGGCGCTGCCGTGATGACCTACCTTTAAAACGTCGCAGTCGACATTTATGCCCTCGTCCAACAGCGCGTTTTCGGTATCCGAGCCTGCGTCTCCCGTAAACAAAAACTTAAACCCGTCAATTTCAGCCATTAAAACCAGCGATTTATCGTTTTCATCGGAAAACTCATCGTAATATGAAAGCACCGTTACGGTAAATTCGCCTATTTTAAAATTCATTCCCTGCTTTGCGGTGTATATCCTGCCGTTTCTCTTTACGGTAATGCCCTTTGCGGCGTTTACGTTAGAGTTTGCGTCCGCGCCTGCTTCGGGTCTCGGCACAATAAAATTGTCAAACTTAAAAAGCCGTGCCAAGCCCTCGGTTCCGCCGGCATGGTCCATATGCAGGTGAGATATCATCACCACGTCGATATCCCTTATACCGTCGCTTTTAAGCTCTTGTGCAATATCGCTTACAGAGGAATTAAGCCCGGTATCTATTACGGCGGAGCAACCGTTTGAATATATCAGTATGCTGTCCGCCTGACCTACGTCCATAATTTTAACAAAATCCTTTGAGGTGTCAAAGTCTGCCGCGTTAAACGCACCGCGGATATCGGTTTTAAAAACAAGCCTTGCAAAGCAAAAAACAAACACAAACGCACATAACGCCGCGCCCACGGCAAGCTTTAGCGTTCTTTTGTCTACTTTATTCTTCATCTGCACCCGCCGCCTCGCGTTCAAGCAGCTGTTCCTTTGATATAAGCACCTTTCTGGGCTTTGAGCCCTCATACGGGCCTACCACTCCGCGCTGCTCCATTTCGTCCACTATTCTTGCGGCTCTTGCATAACCGAGCTTAAGCTTTCTTTGCAAAAGCGATGTGGAAGCCATACCGTTTTCCACCACAACCTTAATTGCCTCGTTAAGCATAGGATCCCCCTCAGGTCCGTCTTCGGGAAGTCCCGTTTTCTGCTTTTTCTCAATTGCCGCCTGACGCTCTATTTCAACCATAACGTCGTCGTCGTAATCGGCGGTGTGGTCGCCCTTAACATAATCAACCACCGCCTCAACCTCTTCATCGCTTACAAAGCAGCCCTGTATGCGCTTTGGCTTTGAAGAGCCAACGGGGCTAAAAAGCATATCGCCGCGCCCCAAAAGCTTTTCGGCGCCTGCGGTATCAAGTATTGTGCGGCTGTCGATGTGCGAAGAAACCGCAAACGCAATACGCGTCGGTATATTAGCCTTAATAACGCCCGTAACCACGTCTACCGAGGGGCGCTGCGTTGCAATTATAAGGTGCATACCCGCGGCGCGCGCCTTAGCGGCAATGCGGTTTATAGAGTCCTCCACCTCGTTTGGCGCGGTCATCATAAGGTCGGCAAGCTCGTCTATAATTATAACTATGTGCGGCATCGGCTTAACCTCAGGGTCGCCCAAGCTTTCAACAAAGCGGTTATAGCCTGCAAGGTCGCGCACGCCCCTGTCTGCAAACATTTTATAGCGCTTTTCCATTTCGCTTACAGACCAGCCGAGCGCGCCCGCCGCCTTTCTCGGATCGGTAACAACCGGCACAAGCAAATGCGGTATGCCGTTATATATGCCAAGCTCAACCACCTTTGGATCTATCATAAGCAGCTTTACCTCGTCCGGCGTGGCTTTGTATAAAAGGCTCATTATAATCGAGTTTATACATACCGATTTACCCGAACCCGTAGCGCCTGCTATAAGCCCGTGCGGCATTTTGGCAATATCGGCTACAACGGCGTTGCCACCGATATCGCGGCCTAAGGCTACCGTCAGCTTGCTTTTGGCGGACGAAAACGCAGGAGACTCAAGTATTCCCCTTACCCCTACAACCGCGCTTGCCTTATTCGGCACCTCAATGCCTACCGCCGCTTTATTTGGTATGGGCGCTTCAATACGCACGCCCGCCGTTGCGAGGTTAAGCGCTATATCGTCCGCAAGGTTTGTTATTTTGCTTATCTTAACGCCGGCAGAGGGCTGCAGCTCGTACCTTGTTACGGTAGGTCCGCGGCTTATATCCACAATTCTTGTTTCAACGCCGAAGCTTTTAAGCGTCTCAACAAGCTTATCGGCGGTGCTGTCAAGCTCGGCCGAGAGCGCGGCGGCGTTTGTAGCCTTGGTTTCCTTAAGCAGTGAAAGCGGCGGGAATTTATATGTATCTGCTTCCTCTGCGTTTTCCGCCTCGCTTTCTTCAATGTGCTCGGTAAACTTTTCGGTTTCTTCCTTTATTTGCTCCTTTTGCGCGGCGGCCTCTTCCCTTGCGGCTTTAAGCGCACCGTCTATATCGTGGCTTTCCTCTTCGGGGGCGGGGGCTTCTTCCTTTTCGGGTTCGGGGGCGGGTTCCTCAGGCTCTGCTCCGTAATAAGCCGATACTACCCTGCGCTGCTTTTCATCAAGCGTTTCTTTTTTTATTTTGCGTTTTTCGGGTATATCGTCTACGGGTATATCAACGTTAAAGCCCTTAATAACCTTAAGCTGTTTTTCGCCCGTTTCCTTAGGCTCGCGCTCCAAACGGCTTTGGTAAGCGTTTTCCGCCTGTTCGGATATAGACCTTACCGGTCTTGCCACGGTTTTGAAAAGCGACATCAGGGTGGTTCCCGTAATTATCATTAAAAACACGCATATTAAAATTATAACCGTAATTGCCGCTCCCGTTTTGCCGAAAGCGATATAAAGCGGCTGACCTATAAGCGCGCCTAAAAAACCGCCGCTTTTAAGGGCGATACCGCTTTCATAAGCCGCGGTAAGGTGCTGCCAAAAGGAAAGCGTTTCCCCGTGCTTTACAAAAATATCCACCGCCGCGCCTATAAGTATTACCAACACGCCCGATTCCGTTATTTTGGCGTTTATTGAACCGCCTATTTTATCCATAGCGAAAAGCACGGCTACAAAGCCCAGCAAAAACGGATAAAAATACGCCGTTACGCCGAACACGCCGAAAATAAAGTTATGTATTGCAAGCCAAACGTTTTGACCTTTTATAAAAACTATGCAAAGCAAAAAGACCGCAACCGCAAACCATATTACAGACATAAGCTGTCTTTTTCCGGCGGTTGCCTCTTTCCTTGCCGTTTCGTTCTGCATTTTGGTTGCCGTTGCGCTTTTTGAACGACCGCCCTTTTTCTTAGCCGCTGCCATTTATTTTCTCCTTATGTAACGGCCGGATTGCCCGACCTTATTTTTTCTCTATCAGCCTGTACAGCCCGTCTATAACGTTACTGAGCGTTCCCACCTCGTCTATAAGTCCCTCGCTTACGGCCCTGTCGCCCGTAAGGATAGAGCCTACGTCGGTCACCATTTCGCCCGTGTTCATCATAAGCTCGGTAAAACGCTCTGCCGAAATGCCCGAATTTCTTACCACAAAATCGGTAATTCTCGCCTGCATACGCGCAAAGTGATTCATAGTCTGCGGCACGCCTATAACAAGACCGGTTGTTCTTACGGGGTGTACCGTCATAGTGGCGGATGGCGCTATATAAGAGCGCTTTGCCGATACCGCAAGCGGAACGCCTATTGAATGGCCGCCGCCCAAAACAAACGAAACCGTGGGCTTTTTCATACCCGAAATCAGCTCGGCTATTGCAAGCCCCGCCTCAACGTCGCCGCCTACCGTGTTAAGAATTATAAGCAGGCCCTCAATATCGCGGCTTTCTTCAATTGCAACAAGCTGCGGTATAACATGCTCGTATTTTGTGGTTTTGTTTTGTTCGGGCAAAACGTTATGCCCCTCTATTTCGCCGATAACGGTAAGGCAAAAAATTTTGTGCCTGCCGTCAAAAGCAGAAACCGAACCCATTTCCTTTATTTCTTCGAGCTCGTTTTTTCTGCCGTCGTTTTTTTCTTTTTCGTTGCTCATTTCTTCACTCTCCCTCAATATTATGAGGAAAAAGCCTGCAACAATTCATATTATACATTTTTTTTAATAAACTTTCAAGTGCTTTTATGCTTGACAAACCGCACGTTTTAGTATATCATTACATTGTGAAACGCTATGATGGGATTAAGTAATCGCATAGGTGCGCCTTAAGAGAGCGAGCGGCAGGTGAAAGCTCGCGGCGGCGGTGCGGTGAAGCTGCCCCTGAGCGGCCCCCGAAAGGGCGGACGGCGGTCTCCGTTATAAGATAAAGGTATTTAAAGGTACCGTTGAGTGCGGAATTTTTATTCCGAATAAGGGTGGTAACACGGATTTTATTCGTCCCGAATGTAAAGCATTCGGGGCGTTATTTTTATTTTGGGAGGAAATAATATGAAATACGAAATACTTAAATTATTAGCGCGCAACGCAAAATACACCGCAAAGGATATTGCGGTAATGTTAGGCTCGGACGAAAAAACGGTTCAAAACGAAATAGCCGCGCTTGAAAAGGACGGATTTATCAAGGGCTACAAAGCAATAGTAGACTGGCAGCTGCTTGACGACGCTTATGTTTCGGCAATTATCGAGCTAAACGTTGTGCCGAAGGCAGGACTCGGCTTTGAAGAGGTCGCCGAACTTATAATGAAATACGACGAGGTTGAGTCGGTTTACCTTATGTCCGGCTCTTACGACCTTAACGTTGTAGTCAAGGGCAAAACGCTTCAGGATATAGCGCGCTTTGTTGCAAAGGAGCTTGCCACCATAGACTCCGTAACCCAAACCACCACCCACTTTGTAATGCGCCGCTATAAGGAAATGGACGTTATGCTTGAAAACGGCGATAAGGACGACAGGGGGCAGCTGTTTATATGATAGATTACACTAAAGCGCTTAACCCCACCGTTGCCGAAATAAAGCCTTCCGGCATAAGAAAGTTTTTCGATATTGCCGCCACTATGGATAACGTTATATCATTAGGCGTGGGCGAGCCCGATTTCAGCACCCCGTGGCAAATAAGAAAGGCGGGGATAACATCACTGCAAAACGGCAAAACAAAGTATACCTCCAACTGGGGCATCGCCGCCTTGCGGCAGGCTGTGGCAGACTATGTAAAACGCAAATATTCGCTTTGCTACACGCCCGATGAGGAAATTTTAATAACCGTAGGCGGAAGCGAGGCGATAGACGCCGCAATAAGGGCGCTTGTGTCTCCGGGGGACGAGGTTATAATCCCCCAGCCGAGCTACGTTTGCTACGAGCCTATAACACGGCTTGCGGGCGGCGTTCCCGTTATAATAGAAACAAAGGCGGAGGACGGATTTAAGGTAACGCCCGAACAGCTGCGCGGCGCTTTAAGCGAGCGCACAAAGCTGCTTATACTCCCCTACCCCTGCAACCCCACGGGCGCCATTATGGAACGGGACGATCTTGAAAAATTAGCCGCAGTGCTTAAAAACACAAACGTTATGGTGCTGTCCGACGAAATATATGCCGAGCTTACCTTCGGCGGCAGCCGCCACGTTTCGCCTGCGGCAATAGACGGTATGTGGGAACGCACTATAACCGTAAACGGCTTTTCAAAGGCGTTTTCAATGACGGGCTGGCGCTTGGGCTTTGCCTGCGGCCCGCGCGAAATTATGGAGCAGATAACAAAAATTCACCAGTTTGCCATAATGTGCGCGCCCACAACCTCGCAGTATGCCGCAATCGAAGCGCTTAAAAACTGCGACGAGGACGTAGCCCGTATGGTAAAGGAATACGATATGCGGCGGCGTATGATGGTATCCGGCTTTAACGAAATAGGGCTTGAATGCCGCGAGCCGAAGGGCGCGTTTTACGCGTTCCCATCTATTAAAAGCACAGGTCTTTCAAGCGATGAATTCTGCGAAAGGCTGTTATACTCAAAAAACGTGGCGGTAGTGCCGGGTACCGCATTCGGCGCCGGCGGCGAGGGCTTTATAAGAGCCTCCTACTGCTACTCGGTAGAGCATATAAAAGAGGCTGTAAGCCGAATAGGCGAATTTTTAAAGGAGCTTTAAGGTTAATATTCAAAACCCCGCGGGTCAGGTCTTTACGGACCTATTTCGATTTAAGAAAATCCCGCGGGGTTTTTCCCGTTTCACGCTTAAACGCAACATAAAAGTACGAGGGGGAAGAAAAGCCCAGCTCCTCGCTTATTTTTGAAACGGGAATTTCATCGTAAAGCATTTTTACCGCGGTTCTTATCCTTAAGGAATTGTGGTAGCTTATTACCCCTCTGTCGCAAAACATTTTAAAAATGCGTTTTAAGTTGCTTTCGCTCAAGCCGCAGGCTCTCGCTATCTGACAAACGGTAAGGCTTTCACAGCAATGCGACTGCATATACCGTATCACCCTGCGGTATGTATCGGCATAGGGGGAATTATCGCGGCGGTCTTCAAGCCCGCTTTCGCACAGCTCTGTTATAAACCCCTCGAACGCGGCGGCGGCAAGACTGCTTTTAAGCTTAAACCCGTTTCCGTTTCTGTCCGATTCGTAAAGCCCTATAACCTGCTCAAACAGCTTTTCTATTTCGGCAAGTCTTGCCGCCTGATAACCGTTAAGCCTGTAAAACCCCTTTTCAAGCTGCTTCATTGCAATACCTGCCGCCTTAAACGAAATTAAAAGCAAATGCGGCGCGGTATTGGCAGAGGACCAAACGCGGTGAAATTCCATAGGCTTGTGAAAAAGCAGATTACCCCGCGTAAGCGTGTAAACTCTTTCGTCGGCAGTAGCGGTTGCAACGCCGTCCGCAGCGTATACCATTTCCCAAAAATCGTGCATTTCACCCGCAAAATAAAAGTTTTTCGGGCGTATTACGTCAAACGCGGCAACCACAGCCTCAAGAGTTACCGCTCTTTCAATTTTTTTAACCGTAAATTCCTGCATTTTCTTACTCCCGATATTGTCCGATTTCAAACAAAAAATGTCTGTATTTGAATATTATTATAATATAAGATATGCTACAATACAAGAAAATACTGAAATTAAGGGTGAATAAAATGAATGCTTTTGATGTATCGGGGCTTTTTTCAACTCAAACAGACGCCGTATCGGCCAAGCCGTACGGCAACGGGCATATTAACAGCACATTTCTTGTAACCGTGCAATCGGGCAAACGCTATATCCTGCAAAAGGTAAACGGCAGGGTGTTTAAAAACCCCGAACAGGTTATGCAAAACATAATAAAGGTTACGGAATATCTGCGTTCAAGGCTTTCGGGCGCTATGAAAACCCTTACGCTTGTAGAGCTTAAAAACGGCAAAAAATATTTTACCGATGAAAACGGCGAGATATGGCGTATGTACGATTTTATTGAAAACGCCGTATCTTTAGAGCTGCCCGAAACCGAAAACGATTTTTACCAAAGCGCCGTGGCGTTCGGGGCGTTTCAGAATATGCTTAAGGACTTCCCCGCAAGCGAGCTTTACGAAACAATACCGAATTTTCACAACACCCCGCTCAGATTTAAAAGCTTTATTGAGGCGGCTGAGCTGAACCCTATGAACAGAGCGAAAAACGCGCTGCCCGAAATTGAATTCATAAAGGCGCGCAAAAGCTTTTGCTCAACGCTTGAAGAAAGCCGCAAAGACGGCGACCTGCCGCTTAAGGTAACGCATAACGATACAAAGCTTAACAACGTTATGCTTGATAAAGACACGAGGGAGCCTGTCTGCGTTATCGATCTTGACACCGTAATGCCGGGATACTCGGTTAACGATTTCGGCGATTCGATACGCTTCGGCGCCTCAACCGCCGCAGAGGACGAAAAGGATCTTTCAAAGGTGCATTTTGATATCAACCTTTATAACACATACGCAAAGGGTTTTCTTTTCGGCTGCGGCGGCACGCTTACCGAAAGCGAAAGGCGGCTTTTGCCCGTTGGCGCTAAAATGATGACGTTAGAATGCGGTATGCGCTTTTTAACCGATTATCTTTTGGGCGATACATATTTTAAAACCGCTTATCCCGAACACAATCTTGTAAGATGCCGCACGCAGCTTAAGCTTGTAAGCGAAATGGAAAAGCACGAACGCGAAATGCTTGCCGCGGTTTTGTAAAACAATAAAATAAAAAAGCTTTAACAGATACGCAATCGCCTGCGGCTGTTAAAGCTTTTTTTATTTAATTTCAATTTTGCCGTGTTTTTCTTCAAATTCTTTAACGCATTTTTTTAAATACTGTTCTATTTCCTTATTGGCGCTTCTACCCTCCGACTCAGCAATATAACGGAATTTTTTAAATAAGGTTCTGTCAACGCGCAGGGTATAGCGTAAAATTTTTTCCTCCATAAAATCACCTTGCTTCAAATGATATCTTAATTATAAAATAAATGTTGTCATTTTACAAAAATGGTGGTAATATAACATTATAATGACGAACAAAAGGTGATATTATGCAATGCGCAAATTATTTATGCATTTATGAAAAGGACGGCGGCTGCACGTTAGACGGCATATCCCTTAATATATGGGGCTCGTGCGAGGAATGCCTTTATATAAATGTGGAAGAGGACGAATTAAAGCGTCTTAAAGCGGAAACGTTAAAAAGTGTGGAGCGTGATTAGCCGAAGCAATAAGCACTGTTCCTTAACAGCTTTGGCTTTACGCTTCTTGTAATCGGCTCTTAAATATGATAATATTAAAACAGAAAGGGGCTTTTTAACAATGACTTTAAGGGAACAGGCATATAACGCCGCCGCTGAAATAATCGAAACAGCAGGGCTTAAAAAGGGGCAGATCCTTGTTGTGGGCTGCTCTACAAGCGAGATACTCGGCGCAAAAATAGGAACGGACTCTTCACCCGATACCGCTAAAGAGGTTTTTGAGGGCATTTATGCCGCGGCGAACAATAAGGGAATTTATATAGCCGCGCAGTGCTGCGAGCACCTTAACCGCGCGATAATATGCGAGCGTGCGGCGGCGCCTTACGGCGAGACAGTAAATGTTGTGCCGTTTCCGAAGGCAGGCGGCTCGTTTGCGACTGCGGCATACGCGGCGTTCTGCGATCCCGTGGCGCTTGAAGAAATAAAGGCCGACGCAGGGCTTGACATAGGCTTTACACTTATAGGTATGCACCTTAAAAGGGTTGCCGTGCCCGTAAGGCTGAAAAACGATTTTATAGGCTCAGCAAAGGTGCTTGCCGCAAGGGTAAGACCTAAATTTATAGGCGGCGCAAGAGCGCATTATAACGAAGACCTTATGTAGCCTTTGGTTCTTATTTTAATATTTTCCGCATATATTTTACTGTAATATAAAACAGCGGGAGATACCGAAATGCAAGAAAACGAAATTACGGCGCCCGACCTTTCGGGCAGAACGGCGTCCTTCATTATTGTGCAGGCGGTGACGGTGGTGCTTTTACTTTTATCGGTGCTGACCGTAAAGTATTTTTTTAAAGAATATTACGAGGATATAAGCCGTTGGTACACAACAAGCTTTTGCGGCGAGACCGACGTTGACGAGGTGCTTGAAACCGCAGGCGGTGGCATAGATGAGGTTTAAGCTTTTAGGAACAGAATTTTATATTTCGTTTTTATTTGCGGCGGTAATAACCGCTATGATAGCCTTTGACAGAACGGGCTATATCCTTCCCCTGCTTTTTGCCGTTTTAATGCACGAGGGCGGTCATTTGGCGGCAATGTGGATACTCGACTGCGCCCCGAAAAGGGTAAGGCTTGTGCCGGCTTCTGTTGAAATAACCGCAAAAATGACCGCATCGCACAAAAACGAAATTGCCGTGGCGCTTTGCGGACCGCTTGTTAATATTATACTTTTCATCACCTTCGGGCTTAATTACCTTGTATACAAGCGCTCGCTTTCGCTTATTTGCTGCCTTATAAATCTGCTTATAGCCGCCTTTAACCTGCTGCCCGTAAGGGGGCTTGACGGCGGAACGGTGCTTTTTACGCTTATAAGCCGCAAAAGCCCCGAAAAAGCCGGCCTTGTTATGCGAATAATAAATCTTTCGCTGGCGGCGGTTTTTATTGTAACGGCGGTTTGCCTTTGCTTTAAGGGCAAATTTAATATTTCACTTTTTATAACGGGGCTGTATCTTATAGTTACAGGCACTTTAAAAATGTAATTTCGGTTTTTACATTGCAGTGTATTAAACAAAAAGCAGTACGGGCGTATCGCCTGTACTGCTTTTTTAATGAATGTATAGCGTCAGTTAAGCAACGCCCTGTCGTTTGTAAATTCTGCTCCGCTTAGCTTGCTGAAGGCTTCAAGCAGATATTCTACGGTAAGCTTTTTCTTTTCTTCGCCCGAAACGTCAAGTATTATCTGCCCGTTATTCATCATAATAAGACGGTTACCGTAGGTTATGGCGTCCTTCATATTGTGGGTTATCATCATAGCGGTAAGCTTATCCTCGGCTATAAATTTATCCGAAAGGGCAAGCACCTTTGCAGCGGTTTTGGGGTCAAGCGCCGCGGTGTGCTCGTCAAGCAGTAAAAGCTTCGGCTTTTTCATAACCGCCATTAAAAGCGTAAGCGCCTGTCTTTGTCCGCCCGAAAGCAGACCTACCTTAGCCGAAAGACGGTCCTCAAGCCCTAAATCAAGTTCGGAAAGCATTTTTTTAAAATCCTCGCGCTCCGATTTGTTTATTGCCCATTTAAGGCCTCTTCTCTGCCCTCTTCTTGAAGCCAGCGCCATATTTTCCTCTATCCACATATCTGCGGCTGTACCCATCATCGGGTCTTGAAAAACACGCCCTAAATACTTTGCGCGCTTGTGTTCGGGTAAGCGGGTAACGTCCTCGCCGTCTATTATTATAGAACCGCTGTCTACCGGATAAACGCCGGCTATCATATTAAGCATTGTGGACTTACCTGCGCCGTTACCGCCTATCACGGTTACGAAATCGCCGTTGTTAAGCGTAAGGTTAAGCCCGTTAAGCGCTTTTTTTTCGTTTATGGTTCCGGGGTTAAAGGTTTTGTATACATTTTTAATTTCAAGCATTTTTCTTTCCCCCTGACGGTATTATGCGTTTTTCGGTAAGCTTTGCTTTCCAATACGGTATTCCGAGGAAGAGCGCCACAACCGCCGCCGTAAGCATTTTAAGGTCGTTTGCGGGAAGACCGAGCCACAAAACAAAGGAAATAACAACATAGTATATTATTCCGCCGAACACTGCGCCTAAGAGCTTTAAGGCAAAGTTTTTAAATATTTTGCCGAATACCACGTCGCCTATTATTATTGCGGCAAGACCTATAACTATCGCGCCGCGCCCCATATTAACGTCGGCAAAGCCCTGATACTGTGCAAGCAGTCCGCCCGCAAGAGCTACAAGACCGTTTGATAAAACAAAGCCGATTATTTTGTTTGTTGAGGTATTTATTCCGTTTGCCCTTGCCATTGCCTGATTGCAGCCGGTAGCGCGCAGCGAATGACCGAGCTCCGTACCGAAAAACCAATAAAGCAAAGCAATTATTACAACCACAAATATGCCGCATACCAAAAGCGATTTATTTATATTGCGTAGCGTTACAAGCAGTATATCCTTATATTTCATAGCCGAAAGCGGCTGATTTGCCTTGCCGCTCATAATACGAAGATTTACCGAATAAAGCGCTATTTGCGTAAGTATGCCCGCAAGTATTGCAGGTATGCCGAATTTGGTATTAAGCACGCCCGTAACAAACCCTGCGGCACAGCCTGCAAGCAGGGCTAACAGCATTGCAAGATAAATGTTCATACCGCCGGCAGTGCAAACAACAAGCACCGCGCCGCCCGTACCGAACGAGCCGTCTACCGTAAGATCGGCAAGGTCGAGTATTTTGTATGTAATAAACACGCCTACCGCCATAATTCCCCAAATGGCGCCCTGTGCCGCGGCACCGGGTAAAGAGCTTAAAAATGATAGCATTTTAATGTTCCT
>ERZ808240.865-NODE-865-length-38901-cov-4.972455_pt1 | contig 38901 bp, 33 predicted proteins | sample MGYA00521084_ERZ808240 | MGnify/ENA primary metagenome ERZ808240 (study PRJEB31516, sample SAMN03275571) | gut metagenome | biome: mammalia-associated habitat; material: feces | host: Papio cynocephalus | place: Kenya | collected 2012-08-06 ... | reverse complement strand
TACCCGTTACTGCGTGTTCACTGCGGAAAATATGCTGCTGGTGATGCGGCCGTACCAAATCGTCGCCACCGAACGCATTTTGAACCGAATTGAAATTGCAAACAACTACAAGAAATACGGCCATGTAGCGGGCGGCGGATACATATGGCATACCACCGGCAGCGGGAAAACGCTGACCTCCTTTAAAACGGCGCAGCTTGCCACGAAACTGGACTATATTGACAAAGTGCTTTTCGTTGTGGACCGCAAGGATCTGGACTATCAAACGATGAAGGAATATGACCGCTTTGAAAAGGGCGCTGCCAACAGCAACACCTCTACGGCGGTCCTGAAGCGTCAGCTGGAAGATGACAACGCCAAGATCATCATTACCACCATTCAGAAACTGGCGACTTTCATCAAAAAGAACGCTGGTCATTCCGTATTTGATAAGCGGGTGGTCATCATCTTCGACGAATGCCACCGCAGCCAGTTTGGCGATATGCATCAGGCCATCACCAAGTACTTTAAGAAATACCACCTGTTCGGCTTTACCGGCACGCCCATCTTTGCAGTCAATGCAGGCGTAAGCAAGAACCCCACCCTCCGTACAACAGCGCAGGCATTCGGCGACCAGCTTCACGCCTACACCATCGTAAATGCTATCAACGACAAAAATGTTCTGCCCTTCCGGGTGGACTACATCAAGACAATGGATGCCGAGCCGGATATTGACGACAAAGAAGTGTGGGACATCAATCGGGAAAAGGCGTTTCTTGCCCCGGAGCGCATCCGGCTGGTCACAGAGTATATTTTGACCCATTTTGACCAGAAAACATATCGTGGCGATAAGACCTACACCTTCAGCGTGCTGAAAAACATTGCCGAAGTTGCTTCCGCAAACGGCAGACAGCAGATTGAGGAAATCAAGCAGAAGCAGCGCGTCAGCGGTTTTAATTCTATTTTTGCCGTGTCCAGTGTCGATGCTGCCAAGCTGTATTACGCCGAGTTCCAGCGTCAGATGGCAGAGAATCCTCAGCGCAGGCTCAAGATTGCGGTCATTTACAGTTACGGCGCAAACGAGGAAGAGACGGACGGCATCCTTGACGAGGAAAACCCGGAGGACACCTCTGCGCTGGATCAAAACTCCCGTGATTTTCTGGATGCAGCCATCCGTGACTATAACGAGATGTTCCGCACCAACTACTCCACGGACGGAGACAAGTTCCAGAATTACTACAAGGATGTTTCTCTACGGATGAAGAACAAGGAGCTTGATCTGCTGATCGTGGTGAATATGTTCCTGACCGGCTTCGATGCGACGACGCTGAATACACTGTGGGTGGACAAGAATCTGAAAATGCACGGCCTGATCCAGGCCTATTCCCGCACGAACCGCATTCTCAACTCCATCAAGGTGTTCGGCAACATTGTATGCTTCCGCAATCTGCAAAAGCGCACGGATGATGCTATCTCGCTCTTCGGAGATAAGGAGGCGGGCGGCATCGTGCTGATGCGGGGCTATAAGGATTACTACTTCGGTTACGAAGATGGTGACGGGAAGCATCACCCGGGCTATCGGGATTTGATCGAGGAGCTGACGGCCAAGTTCCCACTGTCGGAGGAGCGTGTCACAGGTGAACAGCGCCAGAAGGAATTTATCGTATTGTTCGGTGCAATCCTGCGGATGCGTAACCTGCTGACTTCCTTTGATGAATTTGCCGGAAATGAGATTTTGAGCGAACGGGACTTCCAAGACTACCTTGGCCGCTATCAGGATCTGCGGGACGAATGGAAAAACCGTAAGCCCGACGGCGAAAAAGAGGACATCACGGACGATATTGTCTTTGAGATCGAGCTCATCAAACAAATCGAGATCAATATCGACTACATTCTGATGCTCGTCCAAAAGTATCACAATTCCCACTGCGACGATAAGGAAATCCTCATTACGATCCAGAAGGCAGTAGATGCAAGCCCCGAACTGCGCAGCAAGAAGGCACTGATCGAAACCTTTATTGCAGGGATCAACGATGTGTCGGATGTGATGCTGGAATGGCGCACTTTTGTTGCAGAGGAAAAGGAACACCAGCTTGCCACAATTATCCAAGAAGAGAATTTAAAAGATGAGGAGACACGCCGTTTTATGGACAGAGCGTTCCGTGACGGTTCTGTCAAAACGACGGGCACAGACATCGACAAGCTTATGCCGCCGATCTCCCGTTTCGGCGGCGGAAACCGCGCAGTAAAGAAGCGGACAGTCATTGAAAAGCTGACGGCGTTCTTCGACCGCTTTTTCGGAATCGGATAAGCACCTTTTTAACTGATGCATTATTTTGAAAAAGCTGCATGTCTCCATTAAAGGATTTTGCCCCCCAAATCCTGCAAATCTTTTTTCTCCTTTTATTGCTTTAAATCGACCGGCGTGGTAATATATTCATATTCTACTATCCTACCAAGAGAGTTGGAGAGAAAATGAAGAGAGAAAACTTCAATTCGCGCATCGGGTTCATCCTTGTGAGCGCCGGATGCGCCATCGGCATCGGAAACGTCTGGAAATTCCCGTATCTCGCCGGGCAGAACGGCGGCGGGTATTTCGTCCTCTTTTATCTGCTGTTCCTCATCATCATGGGCATCCCCGTGATGACGATGGAGCTGGCCGTCGGCCGCGCGAGCCGGAAAAGCGCCGTTCTCGGCTACAAAGCCCTTGAGCCCGCCGGGAGCAAATGGCACTGGCACGGCTGGGCGTGCGTCATCGGCTGTCTGCTGCTGATGATGTACTATACCACCGTCTCCGGCTGGATGCTCGCCTACTTCTTCAAATTCGTCTCCGGCACGTTCACGACCGTCACGGCGGAAACGTCCGACAGCGTGTTTGCCAACATGCTCGCTAACCCCGTGGAAATGGGCATTTTCATGGCGATCACCGTGGCGGGAGGTCTGCTCATATGCTCCGGCGGCGTGCAGAAGGGGCTTGAGAAGGTCACGAAAACCATGATGGTCTGTCTTCTCGTGCTTATCGTCGTTCTCGCCGTGCACAGTCTGACACTTCCCGGCGCGGCAAAGGGCATCGACTTCTATCTGCGTCCGAACATGGACACGATCCGCTCCGTCGGCATATTCAACGTCATCACCAACGCCATGAATCAGGCGTTCTTTACGCTCAGTCTCGGTATCGCCGCTATGGAAATTTTTGGCAGCTATATGCACGACGACCATACGCTCACCGGCGAATCGGTGCGCATCTGCGCGCTCGATACGTTCGTGGCGATCATGGCCGGTCTCATCATCTTCCCCGCCTGCTTCAGCTACGATGTGGAGCCGAGCCAGGGTCCCGCGCTCATTTTTATGACGCTGCCCAAAATTTTCCTCGACATGCCCGGCGGCCGTGTGTGGGGCTCGCTCTTCTTCCTCTTTATGACGTTTGCGAGCTTCTCCACCGTGACAGCGGTCTTTGAAAATCTGATCGCCAGCGCGTGCGACAACTGGGGCTGGAGCCGCAAAAAGTCCGTCGGTATCGTCGGCGCGGTGCTCTTTGTCGCCAGCATTCCGTGCGTTCTCGGCTACAACGTATGGAGCGGCTTCCATCCGATGCCCGGCAAGGACATTCTCGACTTTGAGGACTTTCTCGTCAGCTCTCTGCTGCTGCCGATCGGTTCGCTCATCTATCTGCTGTTCTGCGTAAGCAGGCACGGCTGGGGCTTCGACAACTATCTCGCCGAGTGCAACAAGGGCAAGGGCATCAAAATGTCCCCGAAATTCAAAATTTATTTCCGGTACATTCTGCCGATCCTTATCATTATCATTCTGGTCGTTGGGCTCGTGCCCCTGTTCAAGTGAGGAGGCGATCGCATGGCGTCAAGTTATTACAAGCCCTGCCCGGAGCTGGACCGGTGCGACGAGCTGATCGAAAAATACTGGGATACCGAGCAGTATGACAAATGCTTTGCCGGTCATCTGGAGCTGGCGGAAAAGAGCTATCCTCTCGCCGAATGCCAGGTCGGGTACTTCTACTACCGCGGGCTCGGCGTGGAAAAGGATCTCGCCAAGGCGCTTTACTGGACAAAGCGCGCCGCCGAGCACGGCGACCGGGACGGGCAATACAATCTCGCCACGCTCTATGAAAACGGCGAAGGCGTTGAGAAGAACATGGACGAGGCAAAGCGCTGGTATCTTCTCGCCGCGCAGCAGAAGCACCGCGAGGCGATCGCCAAATGCCGGAAGTTAAAAATTATGTAAATCGTATTATGTAAATTATCATATGCAAAAGCCAGCGCCCTGCATCTCCGCAGGGGCGCTGGCTTAGTTTACATAATTTTAAATACCGAGATACTTTTTCTGCTCCTCGGTGAGAGTGTCGATGGTGATGCCGAGCGTGGAGAGCTTTTTGCGTGCGATGGCGTCGTCGATCTCGTGCGGGACGCGGATGACGCCGGGGTGCAGCTCCGTGCGGTGGTCGGCAAGGTATTTGGCGCTCATGGCCTGCACCGCAAAGCTCATATCCATGATCTCCGCCGGGTGGCCGTCGCCGGAGGCGAGATTCACGAGACGGCCCTCCGCCAGTACGAAGAGCGTCTTTCCGTTCGGGAGAACATATCCTTCAATGTTATGGCGCGCCTCGAAGTGCTCCACTGCCATTTCGCGCAGCGCCGCCACGTTGACCTCCACATCGAAATGGCCGGCGTTGGACAGGATCGCGCCGTCCTTCATCATGGGGAAATGTCGTGCAGAGATCACATCGTCACAGCCCGTAACGGTGACGAAAATATCGCCGTGTTTGGCCGCCTCGTCCATCGGGAGGACGGTGAAGCCGTCCATGTGCGCTTCGATCGCGCGCACGGGATCGACCTCCGTAACGATGACCCGCGCGCCGAGACCGTGCGCGCGCATCGCCACACCCTTGCCGCACCAGCCGTAGCCACAGACCACGACCTCTTTTCCTGCAACGATGAGATTCGTCGTGCGCATGATGCCGTCCCACACGCTCTGGCCGGTACCGTAGCGGTTATCGAAAAGATGCTTGCAGTCGGCGTCGTTGACAAGCATCATCGGAAAACGCAGCTCCCCGGCGCGGTCCATTGCCAGCAGACGCAAAATGCCGGTCGTCGTCTCCTCGCAGCCGCCGATGACCTGAGAGATAAGCTCCGGGTACTTCGTGTGCATCCGATGGACGAGATCGCCGCCGTCGTCGATGATGATGTTGGGTGCCGTTTCGAGCACGGCGTCGATCGCGCTCTGGTACTGCTCCCCAGTCGCGCCGTGGACGGCGCAGACGTGCATCCCGCCCGCGGCGAGCGCCGCGGCGACGTCATCCTGCGTGGAGAGCGGGTTGCTGCCCGTGACGTGCATTTCCGCGCCGCCCATCTCCATCACGCGGCAGAGCCACGCGGTTTTTGCCTCCAGATGCACCGAGAGCGCCACACGCAGCCCGGCGAGGGGCTTCGTCTTGCGGAAATCCTCCGCGATGGCGGCGAGCACCGGTATGTGCCCCGCCACCCAGCGGATCTTCTTTTCGCCCTCCGGCGCGAGAGTGATATCGGCAATATGGTTTTCGTACATGGCTGTACTCCTTTTATGTATTATGCATTTATCTTATCATTCCGCCGCGCATCGCGCAACCGAAAAAATCGGAACCGGTCAAAATCGACCGGCTCCGATTTCTCAGAGATGTGCCAGATGCAGGGCAAACCATGCGATCACGCCGGCGATGGCTCCCGCCGCAGCGTAAAGCGGTGCACGCAGCCGGGCAAAGAGCTTGCCGGTCGTGCGTTTGCCGCCGCCGAGATAGCTGTCCGCCGCGGCACGCGCTTCGCGCAGCACGTCCTTTTCGCTCACGCCGGACTGACCGGCAAAATCCTCACGGATGATGAATATGGCCTGCTCGAATATCTTTGGGTCCGGCGATTTAACGACGATGACTCTTTTGGAGATTCCTTTGACCACGGGGAACTCTTCCTCCTCCCGGCAGCGGTTCTTCTCCAAGCATAACCGGTTTTTGCCATCCTTATTCGGTTTCCGGCCTACTTTTCCAAACCGCAGCCAGCCGCGCCGCAGACGCCCCCTTCCACTCATTTGCGTTCCTCCAGCCGGATGGCAAGGACGGTCATGTCATCCTTGTAGCCATAGCGCTCGCCCGCCTCGCGGACGACGCCGCGGGCCAGAGCACGCATATCCGTGCCGTCATCGTCGAGAAGAAGCCGCCGCAGCCACGCATCATCCTCCCGCGTCACAACGCCGTCGCTCGCAATGACCGCGAGCGATCCGGGCCGGATGTGCAGCCGCACAACGTCCGGCGGCTCGCCCTCTCCCGCGAGCACGCCCGCCGCCATCGTCATACCCTTGACGCGGCGGACATTGCGGCCGCTGCGGATATATGAAGGAGCGGCGCCGTATTTATAAAACCCCGCCTGACCGGTGAAGAGGTCGATGCACATGAGATCGATGGCGGCATAGCCCCAGCTCTCGCCGCTTTTCAAAAGCATAACGGAGTTCAATATCTTCATCGCCGTGGCGGGCTCCACGCCGGAGCGAAGAAACCGCTCGAGAATGCGCACCGCCGAGATGGACTCCTTCGCCGCCTGCTCGCCGCTGCCCATGCCATCCGAGAGCAGCACGCACAGCACGCCCTGCTCGGTTTTGAAATACGTCCCCCGGTCGCCGGAGACCGGCTCTCCCTCCTTCTTCACCGCCGCTACGCCGACCGACACGGCGAGAGGCTCGGCTTCGAGCAGCACAAGGCGCGTATCGTTCCGATTGAACGATGCCGGGCGGCACATACGGACGCCCAGCGCATCGGATACCTCCTGCATGTAGTCTGCCTCCCGAAAGAGGATCGGAAGTCTCGCGCTCTCGATCACGGCGCGGAGCCGCCCCGTCGGGTCGCGGAAAACGGATACCTCCGCGTCGATATCGAGCGAGTTGAGATACCGGACGAGACGCCTCTCGGCGATCGTATCCGAGCCGTTCGCGCAGCGCAGATCCTCGCTGATCGCGTCGAGCACCCCGGCGAGATAACGGTACTGCCCGTAAGCCGCCATGCGGTTTTCCCGCAGCCGCGAGCGAAGCTGCCGCCGGTAGATGAGCGCGCGGAGTTCGGAATTGACCGCCGCAGTGAAAGGCGCGGAGCTTTTGCACTGTTCCCGGAAGCGTGCCGGAAGGTCGGCGAGCTCCAGATGCCCCCGGCGGCGCATGGCAGCCGTGGCGTCGTTTAGGAGCGTAAGCGTGTCCATATAGTTTTCCTGCCAGCATTTTTCCTTCCGCGGGCAGCGGACGCAGACCTCCTCCGCGGCGCGGTCGTACACGGTGGCAATGTCGGCGTCGTTCTCCTTGCTCTCTGCGCTGCGGCGCACTGTTTCGTACAACTCGCGGAACGCGTCCGCGAGAGCGCGCGTCCGAGCGGCGGTGTAACGGCGCATGCCGCGCTCGCCCTCGCCGAGAGCGGGCCGCTGCACCATAGAGACGATGAATGTCATCGTCTTGGCCGGGAGCACAAAGAAGATCACGGAAGCGCAGAACGCCTCGTACAGTGCCGGGAGGCAGGGGTTCGTCTCCCAGTTCCAGAACACGGCGAGCGTATTAGACGCGAGGAATATCAGCAGAAATACGAGCCGCCCCTGCCGCTTGAGAACCCCCGACATCAGCCCCGCGAAACCGTAGCATATCGTGAAGATCGGCATAGCTGGGGACGCGAGGTCCATCGACAGCCCGGTAATGACGCCGATAAGCGCGCCCTCCGCCGCACCTGCGCCGAACGAGGAGATCATAACGCACAGCACCGCCGCCACACGACCAAGGCAGAGAACATCCATGATCGTTACGCGCGCGAGCGCCATCAGCGCACAGCAGAGGATCAGCACGCCCCCTGCCTCGCGCCGCAGCTCCTCCCGCTCCAGCCGCAGCCGTTCGGCAGTGAGAGCCATATGGAAGAGATACGCCGAAAGCCCTGTGAGTACGACCTCCGTGGCGAGATCGACCGCGACGGAGAGCTGCAAAATCTTATCAAAGGCGTTCAGAGCGCCGGTAGCGCCCATCACAGCGGCGGCAACGGCGGGCATGAACCACGCGCGGTGTGCGATCGCCGTCTCACGCAGGAGAAAGGCTGTCGTAAACACGAGCACGAGCGCCGCCATATACCGCAGCGCCCATGCGAGCGAGCCGGAGACGAGATATCCCGCCGCCGCGCCGAGAATGCACGCGAGTCCACCGAGCCCGCCGCCCGAGCGCGCCGCCATTGCCACGCCGAACGGCGCGCATGAGCCGAACACGCGCACGCATCCCGTCACAAACCCCAGCGCGAAATGCGTGCCGAGCGAGGCGGCACGGATCGCCGCGGGACGGTTAATGCGCAGTGTCTCCCCTTTCCACGGATTTCGCAGCAGCACGGTCTTATCTCCCAATGACATACGTCTACCCCCCATAGAATATAAAACAAGCATAGCCCGCCGGGAGAGTAAAGGCGGTCGTTCGGCGCTGTCATATTGGGGTTTTTCCGCCTTGGAAATGACCGGAAATAATCGGCGCAAACAGAAGAAAAAGACCCATCCGAAGATGGGTCTCAGACTGTTGAAAAAGGCTCTTTGATACGGTTAGCTGCCGGATTTGTCGAGTTGGCGCTGGCGGGCGAAATTCTGCATGCCATCGGTCATGGAGTCGAGACGGCTGAGCATGCGGCCCGCACCGTAGGCCGTGCAGGAAAGCGCGTCGTCTGCAACGTGCGCTTCGATGCCGGTGCGCTCGGTGACGAGACGGTCGATGCCGTACAGGAGACTGCCGCCGCCGGACATGACAATGCCGTTTTCGGAGATATCCGCCACCAGCTCCGGCGGCGTGCGCTCAAGCACCATGTGGACGGTCTCAAGAATGGTCTCTGTCGGCTCGGCGAGCGCTTCGACCATTTCATCGGAGTTGAGCGTAATGGTGCGCGGAAGACCGGTCATCAAGCAGCGGCCCTTGACCTCCTCGTAGCTGACCTCGGGACGCTCCTTGACGCAGCCGATGCTCTTTTTGAGTTCCTCTGCCGTGCGAAGGCCGATGAGCAGGTTGTGCTTGCGCCGGACGTATTTGACGATCGCCTCGTCAAACGCCGCGCCCGCCGTTTTGATGGATTCGGACTCCACCACGCCGTTGAGCGATACAACTGCCGCTTCCGTCGTGCCGCCGCCGATATCGATGATCATGTGGCCGTCCGGACGGTTCACATCAAGGCCCGCGCCGACCGCCGTGGCGACCGCCGAGGGGACAAGATACACCTTGCGTCCGCCCGCCTCGATGACGGCGTTTACGATTGCGCGCTCCTCCACGCCGGTGATGCTGCCCGGCACGCACACGAGCACGCGCGACCGGAACAGGCTGAAGCTCGTCACGCGGCGGATGAATTCACGCAGCATTTCGCAGGTCATATCGTAGTCGGAGATGACGCCCGCCGAAATGGGGTGGACGGAGACGATGTTCGCCGGTGTGCGGCCGAGCATTCTCCGCGCGTCCTCGCCGACCTTGAGCACGCGGCCGGTCTGACGGTCCATCGCCACGACCGTCGGCTCGCGCAGACGGATGCCGCTCCCGGCGACATAGAGGATGGTCGTATCGGTGCCGAGATCGATGGCAATATCTTTTTCGATGATGGAGGACAGAATAGGCATAGTCAAATTCCCTTCAAATCAAAAGCGATTAAATTCTTCTGTTATTCTTCCCGGTGGCAGGCAAGGGCCGCGCCGCGAACGCTCACGGCCCCGGCGGTCAGCAGCATGCGCGCACATTCGGAGAGCGTGGAGCCGGTGGTAATGACATCGTCGATAAGCAGGATTCTCTTACCGCGCACCGCGTCCGCGCTCCGGACAACGTAGCAGCCGGAGATGTTCGCCCGCCGCTCCTCCGGGGTGCGGAGCCGGGACTGCGGCGAAACGTCCCGCGCTTTGCGCAGCAGCGGCACGGCTTTCGTCCCAAGGACTTCCGCCGCCGCTTCCGCGAGAAGCTGCGCCTGATCGTATCCGCGGCGCCGATAGCGCTTCGCGCTCAAGGGTACCCACGAGATGAGATCAAAATCGCCGACACCGCGGCGGAGCAGATCCTCGCCGAGGATCCGGCCAAAAACCTTTCCGCGCGACGGCGCGTTGCGAAACTTGTAGGCAAGCATGCCCTGCCGCACCGGTTCTTCGTAGTAAAAGGGCGCGGTATAGGCGCGGACAAAGTCGCATTTTCGTTCGGTATCCGCCGTGCGCGGCAGCGCTTTGCGGCAGGTCTCACACACGCCGTCCCCGCTTTTCTCGAGGATCGCGCCGCAGAAGGCGCAGCGCGGCGGGAAGAAAAAGTCGAGAACGCGCTCTTTCCGGCTCATATCAGACCTCTCCGGCGAGACGGGCGCGCAGCCCGCTGTACCGGCGCGTTTTGCGGCCGTTTTCGATCATGGCCTGCACGATCGCCGTTTCGCCGACGACGACGAGAAGCTCTCTCGCGCGCGTGACGGCGGTATAGAGAAGATCGCGGCTCAAAAGCCGGGCAGGGGCGCGGCCAGCCGCCAGAACAACGGCACGGTACTCGCTGCCCTGTGCCTTATGCACCGTGACGGCGAAGGCGTGGTCCAGCTCGCCGAGCTGTTCAAAAGCATACCATGCGAGCTTTTCGTCAAAGTCGATCCAGATCAGCTCGTTTTCGGTATCGATGCGCAATATCGTCCCAAGATCGCCGTTAAAGATGCCCGTGCCGGTCTCGGGAGCGGAGCCGGGAGTCATATCTCCGGCCATGATCGCCGCGGCGTCACCGCCTTTACACCATACTATATCATAGTTGTTCCGGATTTGCATCACCCGATCGCCCTCCCGGAACACAGTTTCGCCAAAAATTTTCTCTTTTTTTCCGGGCGCAGGTGGATTGAGTGCCTGCTGTAAGCGCTCGTTGAGCGCGAAGGTGCCGGATTCGCCCTTGCGCGTCGGCGTCAGGACCTGAATATCGCCGGACGGGATGCCCATGCCGCGCGGCAGCCGCTCGCTGCAAAGCTCGGCCACGGTCGCGGCCAGACGCTCGCCCGAGGGCCGCTGCAAAAAAAAGAAATCCCCCTTATTCTCGCGCAGCTCCGGCGTTTCGCCGCGGTTGATGCTGTGCGCGTTGCGGATGATGCGGCTCTCCCCGCTCTGGCGGAAGATCTCCGTCAGGCGCACCGCCGCGACTGCGTGCGAGCGGAGCACGTCGAGAAAGAAGCTCCCCGGCCCGACGCTCGGCAGCTGGTCGGCGTCGCCCACGAGCACAAGGCGGCAGCCCTTCGGCAGCGCCTTCAAAAGCGCCTGAATAAGCGTTATGTCAACCATTGAGCATTCGTCGAGAATGACCGCGCCGCAGCGCAGCGGATCGCTCTCGTTTTTGCGGAACGTGAGCTCGTCCCCCTCGGCGGCCCATGCCGCGCCGAGCAGCCGGTGGATGGTGTAGGCTTCCCGGCCGGTGAGTTCGGTCATGCGCTTGGCGGCGCGGCCGGTAGGCGCGGCGAGAAGGCAGTCGAGCTGCATATCGTCGTACAGGCGCAGTATGGCCTGAATGATCGTCGTTTTGCCGGTGCCGGGGCCGCCGGTGACGGCGAGCAGCCGCCGCTCGCAGGCGAGGCGGATGGCCTCCTTCTGCTGCGCGGCATAGCGCATGCCGGTCTCGCGTTCCAGCTCCGCGATACGCTCGTCCACGTTTTTCTTTGCCGGAACGGTGTCCTGCGCCATGGCGCGGAGTGCGGCGGCGGTGTAGGTCTCGGCCTCGTACAGCCGCCGGAGATACACCGCGTTCACCCCTGCCACGACCTCCTGCACGATCTCGCCCTCGTCGGCGAGAACGTCCAGACATTCCTCCGCGGCCTCGGTCTCCACGCCGATGAGCTGCGCCGTTGCCGCAACGAGCTTTTCGCGCGGGAGGAAGCTGTGACCGTTATTGAGATTATGTACCATTTCAAAAATGAGCGCCGCGGCGATGCGCGGAGGACTGTCCTCCTCGAAGCCGAGCGAGAGCGCGAGCGCGTCCGCCTCGTCAAACTGTCCGCCGATGCGGTCGGACGCAATGACATAGGGGTTGGACTTCACGAGCTCAAGCGCGCCGTCGCCGTAGAGCTTATAGAGCCGCATGGCGTATTCGGGCTTGAGGCCGTTCGCGGCGAGAAACTCCATCAGCAGGCGCATGCCGGTCTGACGGCGGAACGTTTCGGAGATGTCCCGCGCGCGGCGCGCGCTGATGCCCTTGATCTCGGCGAGCTTTTCGGGGCTGTCGGACAATATTTCGAGCGTCCGCGAGCCGAAGCGGTTCACGAGCACCGCCGCCGTCGCCGGGCCAATGCCGCGCACCGCGCCGGAGGCGAGATATTCATAGATATGCTTCTCCCCCACCGGCAGCGAACGCATCGCCGAGGACGCCTTGAACTGCTCGCCGTGGCTCGGGTGGCGCTCCCACGCGCCCTCGACCGTCAGCCCCTCGCCTGGCGCGGCGAACGGCAGGCAGCCCACGACCGTCACCGGCTCGTCGCCGCCGACATCCAGACGAAGAACGGTGTAGCCGTTCTCCTCGTTCTGGAAGATCACGCTTTTTACGGTTCCGATGAGCTGTAGGGAGCTGCGGAGTTCGTTTGCTTCGTCCATAGTGTCACATTCCCCTGTCCCAGCGATAAACGCCGGGCGATTTCTCTTGTTTCCTCGTCCATGCCGTCGTCAAGCAGCACGATCCTTCCGAAAAGGACGCCGTCGCCGATGAGCCACAGCAGGCCGTCCACCGTCGCTTCCAGCTCCGGCGACGCGCCGGAGACGCGCAGGACAAGCTCAAGGCTCTGCCCCTTTCCGCGGCAGACGGGCGTGAGCATTACGCCGCGCAGCTTCCAGCACAGGAAGAGCACCGCCGCTGCGATCAGAAACGCCAATATCCATTTTCCCATACCGCCATCCCTCCGATATATCCTATGTAGGATACGCGGGAAAGGTTCACTTGCGGTAGCGCTCAAGCGCCGGTTTCAGAAATTCTCCCGTGAAGCTCTCAGGGCACGCAGCGCATTCCTCCGGCGTGCCGGCAAAAACGAGCTCTCCGCCGCCGTCGCCCCCCTCGGGGCCGAGGTCGATGATATGGTCGGCGCACTGGATCACGTCCAGATTGTGCTCGATGACGATCACCGTATTGCCCGCATCCACGAGCCGCTGCAGCACCTCCACGAGCTTGTGGACGTCCGCCATGTGCAGACCGGTCGTCGGCTCGTCGAGGATGTATACGGTGCGGCCGGTGTCCCGGCGGGAAAGCTCCGTGGCGAGCTTGACGCGCTGCGCCTCGCCGCCGGAGAGCGTCGGCGAAGACTGGCCGAGACGCACGTATCCGAGACCGACGTCCATGAGCGTGCGGAGCTTCGGCACGAGCTTCGGCTGGTTTTCAAAGAAGGAGAGCGCTTCCTCCACGGTCATATCGAGCACTTCGGCAATGTTTTTGCCCTTGTAGCGTACCTCGAGCGTTTCGCGGTTATAGCGCTTGCCCTTGCACACATCGCACGGGACGAACACGTCCGGCAGGAAGTGCATTTCGATCTTCAAAAGACCGTCGCCGGAGCAGGCTTCGCACCGTCCGCCGCGGATGTTGAAGGAAAACCGGCCCGGGCCGTAGCCGCGAAGTGCGGCGTCCTTCGTCGAGGCGAAAACGTCGCGGATATCGTTAAAGAGACCGGTATACGTCGCGGGGTTGCTCCGCGGCGTACGGCCGATGGGCGTCTGGTCGATGGCGATGACCTTATCGACGTATTCGAGACCGTCCACGCCCGCGCATTTGCCGGGGCGCGCTTTCGTGCGCATCTTTTCGGCGGCGAGCGTTTTATAAAGCACCTCGTTCACGAGCGAGGACTTGCCCGAGCCGGACACACCGGTCACGCAGATAAACTCGCCGAGCGGGAAACGAACGTCGATATTTTTAAGATTGTTCTCCGTTGCGCCGCGCACGGTGATGGCCTGGCCGTTCCCCTTCCGGCGCGTGCCGGGCAGAGGAATGCGCTTGCGGCCGCTCAGATAGTCGCCGGTGATGCTGCGCGGCTCGGCGCAGATATCCTCCACGCTGCCCTGCGCCACGACCTCGCCGCCGTGGACGCCCGCGCCGGGGCCGATGTCCACGATATAATCCGCCGCGCGCATGGTGTCCTCGTCGTGCTCGACGACGATGAGCGTGTTGCCCATGTCGCGCAGATTTTTCATCGTTTTGAGCAGCTTTGCGTTGTCGCGCTGATGCAGGCCGATGCTCGGTTCATCGAGAATATAGAGCACGCCCATGAGCGAGGAGCCGATCTGCGTGGCCAGCCGGATGCGCTGCGCTTCGCCGCCGGAAAGCGTCGCCGCGGCGCGCGAGAGCGTGAGATACTGCAGACCGACGCTCTGCAAAAAACCGAGCCGACTGCGTATCTCCTTGATGATGCGCCCGGCGATCATTGCCTGCATATCCGTCAGCTGCGGTTCGAGCGTATCGAGAAAGCGCAGGCACTCCGTTACGGGGAGGTCGCAGAATTCGGAGATGTTCATCCCGCCGACGGTGACGGCAAGGACCTCCTTCCGCAGGCGACGTCCGCCGCAGTCCGGGCAGGGCGTTTCCGCCATGCACTGCTCGATCTCCGCGCGCATGGCGGGGCTCTGCGTTTCGCGGTAACGGCGCTCGAGATTGGCTGCGATGCCCTCGAAGGGCTGGTAAAGCGTCCCCTTGCCACGCTGCTGGTCGTAATGGAGCGTCAGCTTCTCGCCGCCCGTTCCGTAAAGAATGACCTTGCGTGCCTCCTGCGGCAGGTCACGGATAGGAGCATCGAGACTGAAGTGATATTTTTTCGAGAGCGCATCAAAATACATGCGCGAGATCGTGTCGCCGCGGACATTGTTCCAGCCGGACGCCACGATGCCGCCGCCGAGAATGGAGAGCGACGGATTCGGCATAATAAGCTCGGGATCAACGCGCAGCTGCGTGCCGAGACCGGTGCAGCTCGGACAGGCGCCATACGGGTTGTTGAACGAGAAAGCGCGCGGCGAGAGCTCCTCGATAGAAATGCCGCAGTCCTCGCAGGCGTAATTCTGCGAGAATGTGAGCTCCCGTCCCTCGGCGGGGAGATCGACCGTCACAAGTCCTCCCGTGAGCGAGGACGCCGTTTCGATCGAGTCCGTCAGACGGCGGCGGATGTCCGGCTTCATTACGAGACGGTCCACGATGATCTCAATGCGGTGCTTTTTATTTTTGTCCAGTTCGATGGTCTCGGAAAGATCGTAGAGATTGCCGTCCACGCGTACGCGGACATAGCCGCTTTTGCGAGCGTCTTCAAAGACCTTGGCGTGCTCGCCCTTCTTGCCGCGGATGACCGGTGCGAGGATCTGGAGCTTTGTCCCCTCCGGCAGTGCCGTCACCTGGTCGATGATCTGGTCAATGGTCTGCTGGCGGATCTCCTTGCCGCACTTCGGGCAGTGCGGCGTGCCGATGCGCGCCCAGAGCAGGCGGAGATAGTCATAGATCTCCGTCACGGTGCCGACGGTCGAACGCGGGTTGCGGCTCGTCGTTTTCTGGTCGATGGAGATGGCGGGCGAAAGGCCGTCGATATAGTCCACATCCGGCTTTTCCATCTGGCCGAGGAACATGCGGGCATAGGAAGAAAGGCTCTCCACGTACCGGCGCTGGCCTTCGGCGTAGATCGTGTCGAAAACGAGCGTGGATTTGCCCGAGCCGGAAATGCCGGTGAATACCACGAGCTTATCGCGCGGGATCTCCAGCGTGATGTCCTTTAAATTGTTCTGGCGTGCGCCCTTGATGTAAATGGTATCTCTCACAGTGTGCCTCTTTTAGAAGAAAGAAATTATCAAGCATTTTATTATACTTTATTTTATTATTGCTTTCAAGAGGAATCGCATTCGGAAAAAAATGAAAAAAATTCGGAAAAAGTGCTTGACAAATTCGCTTATATTTCGTATACTGACAAAGCCTTGAGGCCGAGTAGTTCAGTCGGTTAGAACGCTAGCCTGTCACGCTAGAGGTCGAGGGTTCAAGTCCCTTCTCGGTCGCCACCATGCCCCCTTCATCGGGGGCATGACTTATGCTGTTATAGCTCAGTCGGTAGAGCGCATCCTTGGTAAGGATGAGGTCCCCAGTTCGAATCTGGGTAACAGCTCCAAAAAAGCCTGTAATCCTTAGGATTACAGGCTTTTTGCTTTTCTCGGAAATATCACTCGGCACACCATGCCCCCAAAAGCACCCTGAACGTTTGCCGTTCCTCTCTGTTTGACCGTCAGATATTGTAATGCTCCAAAAAGGAATGCGTTTCCCCCTGTGTTTTGTATCCGGGGAAGGTGTCCAGCGCCACGGCATGAATACTGTTAAAGATGGACTTTTCAATATTGGGGTTGTCCCGTTTCAGACGCCGCAGCAGCGTTTTGATCTCCTGCCGCTTGGAGCCGCCTCCGCCGTTGTCACAGATGGTGCAGTTCTCCGTGAAGCGGCAGGCACATTGGATAAATTCCAGCTGATTGTACTGCCGCCATGCGATGATATCTTCTTCGCGGATGCAATACATGGGACGGATGAGCTCCATGCCGTCGAAATTGCTGCTGTGGAGCTTTGGCAGCATGGCTTGCAGCTGCGAACCGTAAAACATTCCCATAACGGTCGTCTCGATCACATCGTTGAAGTGATGCCCCAGCGCGATCTTATTGCAGCCAAGCTCCTTGGCTTTGCTGTAAAGGTGGCCGCGGCGCATTCTGGCGCAGAGGTAGCAGGGGGATTTCTCGCTGCTGTTGGCTACCTCGAAAATATTGGTTTCAAACACGGTGATGGGGATATGAAGCAGTGCCGCGTTGCTCTCGATCTTCTGCCGGTTTATAGCATTATAGCCTGGGTCCATCACGAGAAACACCAGTTCAAAGGGTACATCACTGTGACGGTGCAGTTCCTGCATCAGCTTCGCCATCAGCATCGAATCCTTGCCGCCCGAGATGCACACGGCGATCTTATCCCCCGCTTGGATCAGCTCATACTTTTTCACCGCATAGACGAACGGGTTCCATAGCGTGCCGCGGTATTTTTTTATGATGCTCCGCTCGATCATCTGATAGGGTTCCAATACTCTTGCCATAGTCAGTTTTCCTCTTATATCATGTATTCACGGCTGCGTCGCTTGACAAGGGTCCGCATAACCGCCGGGCTGCCGCGCTGAAGCGCATCGTTCATGGTACCAGTTCCTTATAGCAGCGGTCAAAAATTTGCAGAAATTCCGCGACCTCTTCATCGGTAGTCCGATGGCTGAGGCTGATGCGCCAGGAGGACAGCGCGTTTTTCCGGTCGCGACTCACCGCGTACACCGCCTTCGAAGGCGTTCCCTCCGTGGAGCAGGCGGACTTTACCGATACGCAGATGCCGTGCTTCCCCAGCTCCTGCTGGAATACCGTACTCTTAACGCCGCTGACGCTCAGATTCAGAATGTGCGGCACGGCGCTCTCCGGGCTGTTGAAGAGGACTCCGGGGTATTTGGCGAGTGCAGTACGCAGACGGCGGTTCAGCGCCCCGACACAGGCGGCGCGTCGCTCCTGCTGCTCCAGTGCCAGACGCAGTGCCGTCTCGATGGACACCGCCATTCCCAGCGCCGGTGTGCCGCTGCGGTAGGGCGTGGTGCTGCCTCCGCCATGGATCTGCGGCTCAATGATGAGGTCTTTCTTTTTTATCAGCAGGCCGCTCCCGTTAAGACCGTAAAACTTATGGGGTGCGATGCTCATGGTGTCCACGCCGTCCAGCACCAGTTCGGTTTTGCCCACCGCTTGCGTGGCATCTACATGCAAACGGCAGTTGGGGTAGTCCTTCAAAACAGCGGCGATCTCCCGGACCGGCTGCACCGTACCCAGTTCGCTGTCTACCGCACAGACCGCCACCAGCACCGTATCCTTCCGCAGCAACTCCCGCAGATGCTCCAAGTCGATCGTGCCGTCCCGCCGGATGTCCACCAGATCCACTTCGCAGCCCTGCTGCTGCAGGGCGGACAGCGCACCGCCCACGGAAGAGTGCTCCAGAGCCGTGGAGACGATGTGTTTTCCCACATGGCGGGATGCCTGTGCGACGCCCTTGAGAGCGAGATTGTTGGACTCGCTGGCGCCGGAGGTATAGACGATCTCTTCGGGCAGAACGCCCAGAAGTTCCGCAATGCTGTCCGTTACCCGGATCATCTCCGCCCGGGCGTCCAGCCCTGCGGGGTGGGTGGAATTGGGGTTGCCGATATAACGCCGCTCCGTCTGATAAAATGCGTCCAACACGGCAGAGTCCGCCGGTGTATTGGCAGAATAGTCCAGATAGATCATCGTGCGCTCTCCCATGCGGACAGGTCCTTTATGACCTCGCCTGCAATGATCAGTCCCACCGCGGCGGGCACAAAGGCATTGCTGCCGGGGACCTGCCGCCGCTGCGTGCATTTTCGCGCCGTGCCCGGCGGACAGATGCAGTGCGTCCGGCAGCTGATGGACATATCGTCCAGCGGCGCGATGGGCTGCTCCCTGGAATAGACGACCTTCAGACTTTTGATGCCGCGCTTTTTAAGTTCCCGCCGCATGACTCTCGCCAGCGGACACACCGAAGTATCATAGATATCCGCCACCTCAAAGGCGGCGGCATCCATCTTGTTTCCGGCTCCCATACTGCTGATGATAGGCGTTCCCGCCTTCTGCGCCTGTTCAATGAGCTCCAGCTTACCGGTCACGGTGTCGATGGCGTCCACGATGTAGTCATACCGGGTAAAGTCAAAGAGCTCCGCTGTCTGCGGAGCGTAAAAGGTCTTATAGGTGCGAACGACCGCATCCGGGTTGATCTCCCGGATACGCGCTTCCGCCACATCCACCTTGTATTGTCCCACAGTCCTGCGCGTGGCGAGGATCTGACGGTTCAGATTCGTCAGGCACACCCGGTCGTCATCGATGAGATCCAGCGCGCCCACACCGCTGCGGGCCAGCGCCTCCACGGTATAGCCGCCCACGCCGCCGATGCCGAATACCGCCACCCGGGCATGATACAGCCGCTCCATACCGTTCTGCCCAAGCAGCAGCTGTGTTCTTGAAAACTGATTCAGCATATGCACCCTTCCTCCGATCCTTTGAGCAGACCCGTCCGACCGTCTGCCGAAGCCGCTGCTTTCCCCTGCTCGGACATTTCACGCATCCGCCCCGCACAGGTTCCATTAACATAGTATATTTATAGGTATACATATTAGCACGCGACTCACGCTCTGTCAACAGTTGCCGTATATCCGAAGGAAGGAGAACGGCATGCATCACGCGCTTGACAGCGCCCCTTGCCGGGGCTACACTGATGACAGCACCGGCAGGAGGAAAAAACATGCCCCTCACAGAGAAAAAGCCGCTCAGTTCCAATGCCATAAGCTCATCGCCATTGCCGCAATGACGGTCGATCACATTGCATGGGCCGCGTTCCCGGGGTATCCGAAGGAGTTTCTCCCCCTGCTCATGCATCTCATCGGGCGCGTTGCCTGCCCGATCATGTGCTACAGCATCGCCGAGGGGTATCACTACACGCGAAACATCCGCAAGTATACCGCGCGGCTCTTCATTTTCGCGCTGATCTCGCATTTCTGCTACATATATTCCTCGCGCGATTTCATCGACTGGCGCTCCTTTATTCCGTTTTATTACGGCGGCGCGCTAAACCAGACGAGCGTTATGTGGTCGCTCGCGTGGGGTCTTGTGATGCTGCGCGTCGCGGAAAGCAAAAAGATCACATCCGGCGCAGTGCGGGTGCTGCTCATTCTGCTCATCTGCCTTGTGAGCTTCCCGAGCGACTGGAGCTGCATCGCCTCGCTCTGCGTCATGGCGTTCGGCACGAACCGCGGCGACGATGCCGCCATCGAGGACCGGTTTTACCGCGAGCCGGAATTCGGCACCGGCGGGTTCGCGGCGTACTCGGTGCGGGCACGAACCGCATGAACGTTTTCACCGTCGGCAAGGCCACGCAGGGCTGCGCCCTTGATTTTGCCAAAGGACTCGCCTCCGGCATCATCACCTATATCGGCGAGGACACCGTGGAGCGATATCTCGCCGCGGTATCGACGGCTTCGCTTTTGCCGGAGAGCTTTTCGCGCAGCGCCTCCATCGTCTACACGCCGCTCAACGGTACAGGCATTTCCTGCGTGCCGCGCTGCCTTCGCGCGCACGGTTTTACGAACATCACTATCCCGCCGGAGCAGGCGGAGCCGGACGGAAATTTTCCAACGTGCCCTTACCCCAACCCGGAGATCCGCGAAGCGCTCTCCGTCGGACTGCGTCTGGCGGAGGAAACGGGCAGCGAGCTGCTGCTCGCCACCGACCCGGACTGCGACCGCGTCGGCGCGGCGGTGAAGACCGCCGAAGGCTACCGGCTCATCACCGGCAACGAAATGGGCGTGCTGCTGCTCGACTTTGTCTGCCGGATGCGCCAGGCAAACGGCACGATGCCGGAGCGCCCCGTGGCGGTAAAAACCATCGTGACGACGCCGATGGCAGAGAAGATCGCCGCGCATTACGGCGTGGTGCTGCGGAACGTGCTGACCGGGTTCAAATTCATCGGTGAGCAGATCGGGCTTCTTGAAAAAGACGGCGAGGCCGATCGCTATATTTTCGGCTTTGAGGAGAGCTACGGCTATCTGAGCGGCAGCTTTGTGCGCGACAAGGACGCGGTGAACGCCTCGCTTCTCATCTGCGAGATGTTCGTCTGGTACAAGTCGCAGGGCAAAACGCTCGCGGACGCGCTCGAAGCGCGGTACGCGCAATACGGCTTTTATGAAGCGAAGCTCCTGTCCTTCACGTTTGGGGGCTCGGCAGGCTTTGCGCATATGACGGAGCCGCTCGATTCCCTCCGTCTCTCGCCCCCGGCGGAACTGGCGGGCGAAGCCGTGCGGCAGATCATCGACTACGACCGGGACGAAACAGGACTTCCACGCTCCAACGTGCTGCGCTTTATATTCGGTGGCGGCGAAGTCGTTGTGCGTCCCTCCGGCACGGAGCCGAAGCTCAAGATCTATCTCATATCTCACCGCCGCCCGGGAGAGCCGGACAGAAAGCCGCGCCATGCTAAAACTGATTGAACAGCAGCTTACCGATTGGGCAAAATAAAAGGAGTATATATGGCAACATCCAAAGAGTATATCGAATTTGTCTGCGAACAGCTTGACGGGATCGAGAACGTTACCTATAAGAAAATGTTCGGCGAATACATGGTGTATGTAAACGCCAAACCGATCCTTCTCGTGTGCGACAATACCGTCATGGTGAAAAAAGCGACGGGGTTGGCCGCGCTCATGGAAGGTGCGCCCGACGGCATACCCTACGAGGGAGCCAAGGTGCACTACATTCTCGACATTGAAAACCGGGAACTCGTCCGCAACGTAATCGAAGTCCTGGAACCGATCACGCCGCTGCCCAAAAAGCGTGCCAAAAAGAAAGCCGAATAATTGCAGAAATCGCCCCCACTGTTTCAAAACAGCGGGGTGATTTTCGTTTAACAAGGATTTTACAAAAAAACCGTAGCGCATTTAACATCCGTTCTGCTACCCTGATTTTGTAAACCAAATATCAGAAAAAGGAAAAATTATGGACATTTTTGATACGCTTACGATGCTGGGCGGCCTGGCGCTGTTCCTTTTCGGCATGAGTCTGATGGGACAGGCGCTCGAACGGCGCGCCGGAGGGAAACTCCGCTCCCTGCTTGACAAAATGACCGGAAAGCCCATCGCCGGTTTTCTCACCGGTCTCGGCGTGACCGCCGTGATCCAAAGCTCTTCCGCCACGACCGTTATGGTCGTCGGCTTTGTAAACTCCGGACTGATGACGCTGCGCCAGTCGATCAGCGTGATCATGGGCGCGAACGTCGGCACGACCGTGACCGCGTGGCTTTTGAGTCTCGGCGATATTGACGGCACGAGCGTTCTCATCCGCCTTCTCAAGCCGGCCTCCTTCACGCCGATCCTCGCCGTGATCGGCATCGTCCTTTATCTTTTCTGCAAAAGCAGCCGCAAAAAGGATTCCGGTATCATCCTGCTCGGCTTCGCCACGCTGATGTTCGGCATGGAGACGATGAGCGGCGCGGTGTCGGGGCTGCGCAATAATCCGGTGTTCGTAAATCTCTTCCTTGCGTTCAAAAACCCGTTTCTCGGTGTGGTGGCCGGTGCGGTGCTCACGGGCATCATTCAGTCGAGCTCGGCTTCCGTCGGCATTTTGCAGGCGCTCTCCGCCACCGGCGCGGTGAGCTACGCCGCGGCGATCCCCATCATCATGGGCCAGAATATCGGCACGACCGTGACGGCGCTCCTCTCCTCCATCGGCACGAACAAAAACGCGCGCCGCGCCGCCGTGGTGCATCTGCTGTTCAACGTGATCGGCGTCGTCGTTCTGCTCACGGTGTTTACGGTAGTGCGGGCGGCGTTCGCCCCGGCGCTGCTCGACGAGGCCGCGACCCGCTCCGGCATCGCCATTGCTCATTCGGCGTTCAATCTTCTCTGCACTGCCATGCTCCTGCCCGCCGGAGGGCTGCTGGAAAAGCTCGCCATCCGGCTCGTGCCGGACAGCGGCGAGAAGGAACAGCGCGTGGAGCTGGACGAGCGTCTGCTCGCAACACCGGCGCTGGCGCTCTCCCGCAGCCGCGCCGTTGCTTCGGACATGGCCGAGCACGCCGTGCGCGCGCTGAAGGATTCCCTCACCGCGATCGACAACTATTCCCCCGATCTCGCCGAACGGATCCGGCAGGACGAAGAGCTGTGCGACCATTATGAGGACATTCTCAGCACCTATCTTGTAAAGCTCAGCGCCGAGCAGATGGGCACCGCGGAAAGCGAAGAGGCCGCCGCGCTTTTGAAATCCATCGGCGATTTTGAGCGCATTTCCGACCACGCCGTCAACACGCTCGAATCCGCCGAGGAGCTGCGCGACAAGAATCTCACATTCTCGCCGAGTGCCGTCGCCGAATTTTCGGTGCTTGCGAGAGCGGTCAGCGAAATTCTCGATCTCTCCCTTGCATGCTTCGAGAAAAACGACAGCGCCGTTGCCGCCAAGGTCGAGCCGCTTGAGCAGGTCATCGATCAGCTCAAGGAATCGATGCGCACGCGCCACATCCGGCGCCTGCAGCAGGGCGGATGCAGCATTGAGCTCGGCTTCATTCTCTCCGATCTTCTCACCGGTCTCGAGCGCACATCCGACCACTGCTCCAACATTGCCGGGTGCGTCATCGACACGGCGCAGCATAATCTCAATCTCCACGAGTCGCTGCGCGCCACGCGCCTCGAGAGCGCTGAATTCATCCGCGAATTTGACCGCTACGCCCACAAATACGCGCTTCCCCCGTCCGCGGCGGTCGCCGACTGACTTTGCACTTTCTCTTCCTCCAGCAGCGTCGTTTTGTCCTTCGTGACAGCGGCGCTGCTTTTTCGCGCATAATCGACGGGTTTCCCTTGATTTATTCCTACCTTAATGGTATACTTATACCATGTTTTTTCCAAAGGAAGTGGTTCCCATCGCTATCACGAGTGCCAGCCTGCCCGCCAAACGGCGGATCCTTACCGTATGCGTAAAGCTGTTTCTGGAAAAGGGCTACAAGAAAACGACCGTCGCCGAGATCGTGCAGAAGGCGGATGTTTCCAACAGCACGTTCCAGAACATTTTCCGTGCCAAGGACGGCGTGCTCACCGAGCTCGTCGATTTCATGTTCGGCAACCAGTTCGGTATGGCAAGGCGCATCGCCGATGAGGATCTTCTGCCGATCTTCGTCTACGCCGTGGAAACCGCCATCCAGCTCACGCTCACGGAGCTGAACGAGAATCTGCGCGAGATCTACATCGAAGCCTACACGCAGAACGAGGCCTCGGAGTACATCTTCCGCCGGACGGCAAAGGAACTGCACGCCATTTTCGGCTCCTATCATCCGGAAATGACCGAGCACGATTTTTACATTATGGAGCTCGGCTCCGCGGGCATCATGCGCGGGTACATGGCGCATCCCTGCTCGGAGGACTTCCCGCTCGAGGAAAAACTCGACGCCTTCTTCCGGCTGAGTCTGGGCGGCTACGGCGTCCCGGCAGAGGAGATCGAACGCGTCGTGCAGAAGATCCGCTCGCTCGACATCCGCGCCATTGCGCAGGGCGTCATGCAGGAGCTGTTTCACGCGCTGGAAATGCGCTACGCTTTCACTCTCGGCACGTCCGAGGCAGACAATTAAGGTCAATATGATTAGGTAAAACTGCCGGCATATCGCAGCGTGCGATATGCCGGCAGTTTGTCACCAGTTGGTATTCAGCTCCTGCTTGGCCGATTCGAGCCAGAGTGCAGAGGAGCGTCCGTCCGCATCGAGATCAACGCCGGCAGAGTATCCGCCGAGCCATGTTCCGTCGGCGCGCTTTATTATACTCCGCGCAGCCGCAATTCGCCGGATCATCGGAAACAGGGCCGAGCAGCCAGACGTGCGTATTGCCGTCCGTGTCCGTGTAGTCATAGCGGAACGCCTTCGTCGGCGAGAGCTCGTCGGTAATGTCGATCGACTCATTGTTGACGATGAAGATCATCCTGCCGCCGCGCCGCACGACCGGCGACGTGAGATTCCCCGTGTGGAGGCGCACCTCGTTGTAGCTTTCGCCGTTTTCGTCAACTCCGGACGTGATCTCCATATTGTTCCCCCAGCCGAAGACATGGCCAAAAATCCGTCCGTTGCAGGCATACGCCGTCACAAGTATCACGCAGGCGCACGTGAGCGCCAGCCGCCGCGCCGGGCGGAACGTTTTCCGCCCCGCCTCTTTTTCCGCCGTAAGCGAGATATGTTCCGGCGCGTGCAGCGCGCCGAACGCCTGTTTATAAAGTTCTCACGTTTTTCGCCTTGTTGATCGCCACGCGGAGCAGCCATGCGCGGATGTTCTGCTCGTCGGCAAACCGTGTGTCCGTCGTGTGGTAGCGGATAAACGTATCCTAAACGACGTCTTCCGCATCCGCAGCATTCGCGCAGATATTGAACGCCGCGGAAAAGACGCTGTCCTTGTACTTTTCCACGACCACGCTTGTCTCTGTTTTCATGCATGATTCCTCTTTCCGAAAGGCCCTTCGTCTATAAAACAATTCAGGAATGCCAAAGGTTACAAACAGATTATACAGCAAATGCCCCGAAGAATCATCTTCGGGGCATTTGGTTTACATAATTATATTTCAACCTTTGAGACCACCGGCCTGTAAGCCGGAGACAAAGTATTTCTGGCAAAGGATGAACACGATGAGCACCGGCACAAGGCTCGCCACGGACATGGCGAACACATAGCCCCACTGCGTGAACTGGTGCTGGCCGAAAAAGCCGGAGATGGCAATGGGAAGCGTGCGCTTGGCGTTATCGTTGATGACGGTCATGGCCCATGTAAATTCCTCCCACGCGGTGAGGAAGTTAAATATGCTCACCGACGCGATGGCAGGGCTTGCGAGCGGCAATATGATGCGGAAGAACACCGTGAACACGCTGCCGCCGTCGGCATACGCCGCCTCGTCAAACTCGCGCGGGATGCCCTCGATATAGCTTTTGATCATAAACGTGGAAAATGGGATGACCCACGCGACATAGAACGGGATAAGTCCCGCGAGGCTGTTCGTGACGCCGAAAAACGACGCGAGCTGAAACTGCGGGATGATGAGCGTTGTGCCGGGGATGATCATCATGCCGATAACAAGCGCGAATAAGAGCTTCTTTCCCGGAAATTCAAACCGCGCCAGACAGTACGCGAGCGCCGAGGCAATGATCGCCGCAAGGACGATCGTGATGACCGCCACGACGACGCTGTTGATGAAGTTGAGATAAAATTTCTCCTGCGCGAAAATGTACCGGTAGTTTTCCAGCGTGATCTCGCTGAGCTTCGGAAAAAAGTGCGGCGGAAACTCATAGAGCGCGCCGTTCGGCCGGAGCGATGTGGAGAGCATATAGATCATCGGCATGACCGACACAGCGCCGCCCAGAAGAAGGAGGATATACCGGAGCGCGAGACTCCAGCGGTTTTTTCTGCTTTTCATACCTTTTTCCCCCTCAGTCGTTCTGGCGCTTCATGGCACGGAACTGCAGGAACGCCAGGATCATCAGCGTGACGGCCACGATGAAGCTCAGCGCCGCAGCGTAGCCAAACTCGCCGGTGCTGAACGCTTTATAATACATCCACGTGAGCACGGTGTCCGTCTGGTGCATGGGCTTGCCGTCGGTGATCATCTTGATGGACGTGAATACGTTGAAGCCGCCGATCGTGAGCATGACGAGCGCGAAGAGGATCGTCGGACGGATACTCGGGAGCGTGATGTACCAGAACTTTTTCCAGCCGGTGCAGCCGTCCACGTCCGCCGCCTCGTAAAGCTCCGTGGGCACGGACTGGAGCGCCGCGAGGAACACCACAAGATTCCAGCCCACGCCTTTCCAGATACCGAGCAGCATAGCGACCGTCAGCCCGCCCCAGCGGGTATTCAGCCACGGGACATAGTCCTTCGTGAGATGCAGCACATTGCAGAGGAAGTAGTTGAGCATGCCCTCGGTGTTGAATATGTACCGGAATACGAGCGAAACAATGACCCATGAGGTGATGACCGGGATATAGTAAATGACCCGGAACGTCACCTGAAAGCGCGGGATGGAGTGGATGAGCACCGCCGCGAGAAGGCCGAGCGCCATCTGCCCCGGCACGGTGACGAGCGTGTAGATGAGCGTATTTTCAAAGGCGATGAAAAACGTCTCGTCGCTCAGTACCGCCTTATAGTTCTCAAACCCGGCGAAGCTCTTTTGAAATACCGACCCGAGATCCCAGTGCAGAAAGCTCATAGCAAAGAGCTCCACGATCGGATAGACCGTAAAGAGCGCGAAAACGATGATCCCCGGCACGAGCAGCGCCGCGAACTGGGCCTTATTTCTGCCGGAACGCAGCATCATGATCATCCCTCCCCTGTGGAAAATTCAAAGATATGCGACCACCCCGCCGCCTTTGGCGGCGGGGCAGGATGGTGTTGCAAGAAAAGACAGATTATGCTACTCTTAGGCAAGCAGGCCGTCGATCGTGACAGCCAGCGCGTCGAGCGTTTCCTTAACATCCGCGCCGTTGACGAGGATCTTCGTCATGGCGGTCGTGAGCTCGTTGTCGATCTCCGACCACGTGGCGACCGCGGGGCGGGCCTTCGCCGTGGTGATGGCCTCAAGGAACGGAGCGAAGGAAGCGTTCTTCACGGTCTCGCTCTCGAGCGCCGTCTTGTTCACGGGGATCTGGCCGCACTTGGCCATCTCTTCCTCGGCAAACGGGCTCGTCATAAACTGCATGAATTTCCACGCGGCGTCTTTGTGGGAGCCGTTGAACATTGCGATATCCTCGCCGCCGAGCACGGAGATCGATCCGGCTTCCCCGGCGGGCAGCTGGCAGTTGCCGTAGGCCATGTCGGGATAGGCGCCCGCAAGTTCCGCGGTCTTCCACGGGCCTTCGAGAAGGAAGATGTACCGGCCGGTGCCGAAGCCGTCGGTCATCGGGATATCACCGCTGTTGTAGCCGGAGAGCTCGCCGCTTTTCGCCATGTCCGCGAGCATCTGCACGGCGGCGATCGTCTTTTCGCTGTTGATGTAGCCGCTGGCCTTGGTATTGTCTTCGTTCGTGATCTCGCCGCCGTTCGACCAGATGTACGGCAGAACGTTCCATCCGGCGAGCGCTGGCTCATTGAGGCCCCAAACCGTCTGTCCGGCGCTGTTTTTCCCGGAGACCGCCGCGACAGCCTTCACAAATTCGTCCATCGTCGCGGGAACGGCGACACCGGCCTCTTCGAGAGCCTTTTCGTTATAGAAGAGGATCTTCGTGTTGGTGTTGAGCGCCATTGCGTAATAGTGTCCGGAGACGAAGCCGGTGCTCATGGCGCTCTCCAGCAGGTCGGCGGTGACGGAATCAAAATCGGCCATTTCCTCGTCCAGCGCGGTGAGGATGCCCATCTTCTGGAACTCGGGCACCCACGCGATGTCCAGACGTGCCACATCCGGCAGCGTGTTGGACTGCGCGCTGATGAGGATCTTATCATGGAGGTCCGCCCACTCGTGCGAGACGGCGTTGACCTTGATCCCGGGATTCTCTTCCTCAAACCTGGGGATGAGAACATTCATAAGAGTTTCGTTTTCTGCCGACTGGGCGCTGTAGTGATGCCAGAAGTTGATCGTAACGGGTTCGGTTTCTGCGCTTCCTACCGCCGGTTTTTCGGTGGTCTCCGCCGGCGGAACGGGGCTGGTGCTCGGCGCTTCGTTCGATCCGCACGCAGTGAATGCCGCTAACATCATTGCTGCGAGAAGGAGAAGCGCCAGCATTTTCATGGTAGACTTCTTCATTTTCGTCCCTTCGCTTTCTTCTGATATATTTCCGCGGAGCTCGGCGCAAGATCAACGGTGATCCCGCCGTTTTCCGAGGATACAGGTTTTCTGCCGCTGATGCGGGGCGTCCACGTCCCCTCGGCGGCGATCTTTGTTTTCACCGGCTCGCCTCCGGCGTTGAGGACGACAAGACTTTCGTCCTCGCCGCATGTCCGGCGAAAAGCGTATACGTTGGAGGTATCGTCGCAAAGGCACGTGCGGAAGTCCCCGCGGAGGAGGGACGGCGACTCCCGCCGTATGCCGATAAGGGTCCTGTAAAGGGCGAGAAGCTCTTTATCCTGCTTCCCTTCGTCCCACTCCATGGCGAGACGGCAGTCCGGGTCGTTGCCGCCCGAAAGCCCCACCTCGTCGCCATAGAACACCGCCGGGCAGCCGGGGAACGTCATTTGCAGCGCAGCGGCGAGCGCATGCCGCCGCTTGTCGCGGCAGAGCCAGCGGAAGCGCTCCGTATCGTGGCTGTCGAGCGGGTTATAGAGCCGCAGCACCGTTTCCCACGGATAGAGCGAGAGCATCCGGTTGAGCCGGTGGTCGAGCTCCGTGGCCGATATCCGATCCTTTGCGAGCCAGTCCGCGGCGGCGTCCCGGAAAAGGTAGTTCATCGCGCTGTCGAGCCGGTCGGGGGCGAGCAGCCGGTGCGCGTCCGCCCACGTTTCGCCGAGCAGGAGCGCTTCCGGGTTTTCCTTTTTGATCGCGTCGGAGAAGTGCTCCCAGAACTGCGTGGGCGCTTCGTCCGCCACATCCAGCCGCCAGCCGTCAATGTGGAAATTGCGTATCCAGTACTTGCCGACCGTGATGAAATAGTCCCTCGCTCCGGCGTCCGCCAGATTGATCTTCGGCATCCATTTGTAGTGGCCGACGCAGTCGTAATTTTCCAATGTCTCGTTCACCGGGAAGCTCTGCGGGAAAAACCAGGAGGCATAGCCGGAGCTTTCGCCGTTTCGCACCACGTCCTGAAAGGGCGGCCAGAAATATCCGCAGTGGTTGAATACGCCGTCGAGCAGCACCCGCAGCCCGAGCTTGTGCGCGGTGCGGACAAGCTCCGCGAGATCGTCCTTCGTGCCGAAGGCGGGGTCGATGTCGAAATAGTCCACGGTGTCATACTTGTGGTTGGACGGCGCTTTGAATATGGGCGTGAGATACAGGCACGTTGCGCCGAGATCGCGGATGTACCCGAGCTTTTCGATGATACCGCGAAGATCTCCGCCCTGGAAATTTTCCCGCGTCGGCGGCGCGCCCCACGGTTCCGCGCCGGGCGGGTCGTTTGACGCATCGCCGTTCCGGAAGCGCTCGGGGAAAATCTGGTAATACACCTGCTCCGACGCCCAGTCCGGCGCGCGGTACGCATCCGTCGGGTTCGGCCAGAGAAATTCAAAGAAGTTTTCCCCGTCGTCCGGCGCCGAAAAGCCGTTCTTGCCGAGCCGGACGGTCTCGCCGCCGCTCTCAAAGAGCAGGGCGTAGCGCGTATAGGCGGAGATGCCGTCCGTTTGTATGACCGCCCGGTAATGGTCGAGGTAGGCGTCCCGCAGCTCCCGCTTCACCGGTATGCGGCGACTCGATCTCTCCGTCTCATACCGCGGCCACCAAACGAGCGTGACGGTATCGATGTCGTCCCGCGCGGTGCTCACCGAGACGGCCAGTTCATTTCTGCCGCGGGGGTATATGTGGTCTTCCGTATTTCGGAATTGGATCGCCGCGAGATTCAACGGCAGCGCCTCCCCTCTTTATTTTTTCATGGTGGAGCCGCGTTCGATCACCTTTGTCGTGATCTGCGACCGGCTCGCGCCGAAATCGGGCTTTTCCATCTGCCGGAACAGCGTTTCGGCGGCGATCCGCCCGAGTTCAAACGTATCGACGTCCACCGCAGAGATCGGAAGCTCCGCCATTTCCGTGACCTCGGTATTGTCAAAGCACAATATGCCAAGCCCTTCGGGAACATGGATGCCGAGCTCTCTCGCGCCGCGCAGCGCGGCGAGCGCCATTTTATCGTCGCAGCAGATCACGGCATCGGGCGCGGCGGCGCTCGTAAAGAGCGTTTTGAGGTAGAGCTTCGTTTCGTCAAATGCCGCGGCGGGGCTGACCCGGTAGACCGGGTCGGGCGTCAGTCCGGCGCGGGTAAGTTCCGCGCGGTAGCCGTCGAGACGGTCGCGCGTGAAAAGCTCCTTATCCCCGCGGGTGAGAAAGCCGATGCGCCGGTAGCCCTTGCCGAGAAGATACCGCACGGAGGCTGCGCCCGCCTGCTCGTTGGAGATATCCACCCAACTGATCTTACTGCCTGCGTGCTTCACGCGGCCAAGGACAACGAACGGAAAGGACGTCTCCTCCACGAGCTTCACGATCGAGTTCTGGAGCAGCGACACGGGAAGCACGAGACCGTCGATCTTCTTGCTCAATATCAGCTTTTCGAGCGAGCCCATACCGCCGCGCTCGTCGTTCGCGCTCGTGATGATGAAGTTGTAGCCCTTTCGGTGTGCCGCCGTTTCAATGCCGAAAACGGTGTTGTTGAAAAAGCGGTTGGCATAGGAGCGCGTGTCGGAAACGTTGATGGCGATGGCGATCGCGCGGGCGCTGCCGCTCGCAAAGCTGCGGGCAATATCGTTGGGAACGTATTTCAGTTCTTCCATCGCGCGGTAGATGCGCGCGCTTGTCTCCTCGGAGATCGGCGCGGATTTGTTGATGACGCGCGACACCGTAGACGCCGACACGCCGGCCAGCTTCGCCACATCCCGTATGGTAGCGGACACGGTTCGCCCTCCTTCCCGCAATTATGCAACCGTTTGCACATTTGGCCGCAAAGAGCCTTTCTTTCGTCGGACACCGGTAGGATTTCTCCGGAAATTCAAGGAAAATCGGTCATGCAACCGTGTGCATTCTCATGCTATCACAGGGGCAAAAGAGCGTCAACGCCGTTGCATGAATGTTGCACGCGGCCCGAAAGGTTCGGCAGTTCCGCTAATTTTTCCGCCGTATTTTGTGGCAATCCGCCATTGCCCGGATACGCAGATCGCCCCGCCTGTCTTGCAGACAAGCGGGGCAATCTGGTATACCAGCCGGGGCCTCTTCAACAGTCCCAGCGGTGCTTATTCATATCGACGCAGCCGTTTTCCCGAAACGTTACGCCCTCGCGTTCGAGCCGTTCGCGCTGCTCGGGAAAATGCGGCGCGAGCCGCCCTGCGTGGTTTACGACGCGGTGGCAGGGGTAGTCGCCGTAAAGCTCCGCGCGGCTCAAAACCTTTCCGACGAGACGGGAATTTTTCTCCCGCCCGATGAGCCGCGCGATCTGTCCGTAGGACGCGACGCGCCCTTCGGGGATCTCCTCCACGGCGGAGAGAATTTCATATACGATTCCTTCGTCCATCATCCGTGTTCCCCCTGCCGCGCGTTTGTCAGTCGTTCCAGATCTCCTTGGCCATGCGGAACACGGCCCACGCCTTCGGCCAGCCGCAGTAAAAGGCCGCGTGTGTGACGATCTCGGCGATCTCCTCTTTGGTGATGCCGTTTTTCTTCGCGCTCATCAGATGGTAGCGGAAGCTCTCGTCCGTAAGCCCCTGCGCCATGAGCGCCACGACCGTCACGAGCGAACGGTCGCGCAGGGAAAGCTGCTCTTCCCGGCTCCATACCTCGCCGAAGAGCACATCGTCGTTCAGTTCCGCAAATTTGGGGGCGAACTCGCCGAGCGAATCGCGGCCCGCCGTCTGTTTTACTGCCATGATACAGCCTCCTTAGAGCTTTTCGTATTCTTCATCAGACACCGGCTCGCACCATTCGTTGCGGCAGCCCTCGCCGGGGACTTCCACGGCGATGTGCGAAAACCAGCTGTTCTTTTTTGCGCCGTGCCAGTGCTTCACGTTTGCCGGGATCATCACGACGCTGCCCTCGTGCAGACTGACCGCGTCTTTTCCCTCTTCCTGATACCAGCCCTCGCCGGCGGTGCACAGAAGGAGCTGTCCGCCGCCCTTGACGGCGTGATGGATGTGCCAGTTGTTGCGGCAGCCGGGCTCAAACGTCACATTCGCGGCAAAAAGGCCGCTCTTCGGGTCAGTCAGCGGATTCAGAAACGAATCGCCGATGAAATACTGCGCGTAGCCGGTGTTCGGCACGCCCGTGCCGAACATATTTTTCTTTTCAAACGCTTCTCTGTTTTCGTACACCATGATCCGTATCCCCTATTCTTTTTTGTATTGCTTGACATAGGATCTGCCACAGCGATATAGCGATATGATATTTTATATACGCAGTCTATATTACGAAGTCCGATCCATGTCAAGAGAGATTTTGTAAAACTTTAAGCAAGGAGAAGGGCTATGAAAGTTACGATCCTCACCGGCAGCGCACACAAAAGCGGCACGACCGCCGCGCTCGCCGCAAAGTTCCAGCAGGACGTGCTTGACGCCGGGCGAGCTTACGCAGGCCGATCTTGACCACGCACATGCGTTGGGCCAAAACCTTTTATGGCAAAAACATAGGACAGACCGGATACTTTTCCGATCTGTCCTTTTTCGACATTAAAGGGCTTTTTTCGGGCAGTTTTTTACACACTCCAGGCAGAGAATGCACTCCGTGCCGTTTTTGCGCTTTCTCGAGTTATCCGTCATGTCCACTTCCATGGGGCAGACCTTTTTGCACTTGCCACAAGAGACGCATTTTTTCTTGTCGCATGTGACGCGCAGGGCGGAAAAATAGCTCATGGGCTTGAGAAATACCGTGATCGGGCAGACATATTTACAGAATGCGCGGTTATCCTTCAGCGCAAACGCGAGAGCGATCCCAACGACATAGTAGACGGCATTGCCGATGATAAATGCCCAAAACATGATGCGCTCGATGCTACTCACATGTGCAAGGAACAGCGCAGTGACAAACACGAGCGAAGCTGCAAAGGTGATATACCGGAGCCAGTCGAACGGCTTTCTCGGCTGCTGCGGCACTCTGTACGGGAGAAAATCCAAAACCATCGCCGTCCAGCAGGCGTAGCCGCACCAGCCGCGCCCAAAGAGCAGCGGTCCGAAGATCTTCGCAACGGCGTAGTGGATGGTCGCGGCCTCGAACACGCCGGTGAAAAGGTAATACCAGAAGCCCTCGATCTGCATATTCTCCCGGCAGATGAGGCCAAGATACACCAGCATATAGAGCCCCACCAGAACCTGCACGACACGCCGGGCATGGCGGTAGTTTCGGATAAAGAGGAGCAGCCCCAGCGCGATGGAAAGGCCGATATGGCTGAAATTGAAAAGATAGAAAGGATTGTCCTTTGTCAGCCATAGTGTGACCGCAACGGTCTCAAACGCCGCAAGCAAAAGAATCGGCCAGAGATATTTGCATTTCTTCATTTATTGCCCGTCCCCTTCTCCTTTTACGAGCGCATTGTACCATACAGCGAAGGGAAAGAGCAGACGGTTTTCTGTAAAATCGATATATAACCACTCAGCCCTAATACCATTTTGACGATGCCGAGGGCGTTTTGCCGTTTATTCCGTTTTTAACCACCGCGATTCCGGCATGATGAGTGAAACAGAGATCACAAATACGATCCAGTCGGCAAACGGGGTTGCCCATGCGATGCCGGAAACACCGACGGCATGGTTCAGAATCAGCATGAACGCCACCCCTGCAAGACCTGCATGAGCGGTTCGGCAATCATCGCCGCGGCGGGTATTGTTTTCCTCTCTCGACGGATGGGAATAAATCTGCTATACTTATGAAGAAGCGTGTTCTGGAGGAAAGAAAAATGAAGAGAATACTTTTCATCTGCCACGGCAACATCTGCCGCAGCCCGATGGCGGAATATGTGATGAAGGATCTTGTATCAAAGGTCGGTATATCGGACGAATTTTTCATCTCCTCCGCCGCGACGAGCCGCGAGGAGCTGGGAAACGGCGTCTATCCCCCGGCGCGGCAAAAGCTCGCCGAGCACGGTATTTCCTGCGCCGGTCACACCGCGCGGCAGATCACGTCAAAAGATTATGTCAACTTCGATCTCCTCATCGGAATGGATGAAGAGAACATCCGGAACATGCGGCGCGTGTTCTCCGGCGATCCGGAGGGAAAAGTCTCTCTCCTGCTCGACCACGCCGGGCGCGGTGGAAATGTCGCCGACCCGTGGTACACGGGCGATTTTGAGGCGACCTGGCGCGACGTGAACGACGGCTGCCGCGCGCTGCTCCGCGAGTTGAGCTAAATATTATGTATACCTGATTATGTTTATGCAATTATGGTAACTAACCGTGAGCCTTTCTGCGCAACAAGAGGCAAAAAGGTGCATTTTCGGTTCTTTCCATTCCCGGACAATGCGCGTATACTGGTACTTGTCATAAAACACGGGAGGGGATCGCCATGCAATACGGGCATTTTGACAACAAGCAGCGCGAATACGTCATCGACCGGGTAGATCTGCCGGTATCCTGGACAAATTATATCGGGCAAACCGATCTTTACGGTGTTTTCAACCACACCGCCGGAGGATATCTCGTGTGCGGTTCTTCGGAGTATCACCGCGTGACCCGCTTCCGTCCCAACGGCGTGCCGATGGACGGACCGGGGCATTACATCTATCTGCGCGACAACGACACCGGCGAATACTGGACCATATCCTGGCAGCCGGTCGGACGCGATAAGGCGGCCTACTCCTGCCGTCACGGGCTGGGGTATGTCCGGTATCTGAGCGATTATAACGGCATCCACGCGCAGCAGACGCTCTTCGTGGCGATGGATGATCCCGTGGAGCTGTGGGACGTGGCGCTGCGCAACGACAGCGAACGTGAGCGCCATCTTTCGGTGTTTTCCTATGCCGAATTCAGCTTCCACCATGTGGCGATGGACAACCAGAATTTCCAGATGAGCCTGTACGCCGCCGGGAGCCGGTATGTGGACGGCGTCATCGAATACGAGCTGCACTACGAAGAAAACGGCTATCAGTTCTTTACCTCGGATTTCACGCCGGACGGGTTCGACTGCCTGCGGGACAGCTTTCTCGGTCCCTACCGCACGGAGCGCGACCCGATCGCAGTCGAGCGCGGCGAATGCTCCGGCAGCTTTGAAAACGGCGGCAATCACTGCGCCGCTCTTCACAAGCGTCTGACGCTCGCGCCGGGCGAGGAGACGAAACTCCTCTATCTGCTCGGTGAGGGCGGGTATGAAAACGCCAGAGCAATGCGCGGGAAATACACCCGAGAGCGCGCGGACGAGGATTTCCGCCATCTCGCGGCGTTCTGGGACAAGAAGCTCTCGGCCTTGCAGGTGGAAACGCCGAACGAGGGCATGAACACCGAGCTCAATATTTGGAATCTCTATCAGAGCGAGATCAACGTCATGTTCTCGCGCTTCACCTCGTTCATCGAGGTCGGCGGGCGCGTCGGTCTCGGCTACCGCGATACGGCGCAGGATGCCATGACGATCCCCCATTCCAATCCTGAAAAGTGCCGGGGACGCATCGTGGAGCTGCTGCGCGCGCTCACATCGCAGGGGTACGGACTGCATCTCTTCGAGCCGCGCTGGTTTGAGCCGGAGCAGCCGAAGCCCTCCTTTCGCTCCCCCACCGTCATCCCGACGCCGGACAAAAACCAGATCGTCCACGGGCTCAGGGACGCTTGTGCGGACGACGCGCTCTGGCTCGTCGGCGCGGTGGTGCAGTACATCCGCGAGACCGGCGATCTCGCCTTTGCCGATGAGACCGTCACCTATGCCGGCGGCGGCGGCGAGGGCACGGTGTACGAACACCTTTGGCGCATTCTTGATTTCTCTGCGCAGCAGGTAGGACAAAACGGCATCTGCAAAGGACTTCGTGCCGACTGGAACGACTGTCTGAATCTCGGCGGCGGCGAGAGCGCCATGGTGAGTTTTCTCCACCACTGGGCGCTCGGCCACTTTGCCGCGCTCGCCGGCCGGCTCGGCCGCGCGGAGGATGCAGCGCGCGCCCGCGCGATGGCGGCAAAGGTCCGGGAAACCTGCGAAAATGTCCTCTGGGACGGCAAATGGTACATCCGCGGCATCACCGCCGATAACCGGAAGATCGGCACGCAGTCAGACGACGAGGGCAGGGTGCATATGGAGAGCAACACCTGGGCGGTGCTCTCCGGCGTTGCCGGGCAGGAACGCGGTGAGAGCGCAATGGACAGCGTGGATGAATATCTCTACACGCCCTACGGTCTTCTGCTCAATGCGCCGAGCTTTACGAAGATCGACGACGGCATCGGATTTGTGACGCGTGTCTATCCGGGGCTCAAGGAAAACGGCGCGATCTTCAGCCACCCGAACCCGTGGGCCTGGTGTGCCGAGGCGATGCTCGGCCGCGGCAGCCGCGCCATGAAGTTTTATAACGCTCTCTGCCCCGCGCTGCAAAATGATAAAATTGAAGTGCGGCAGGCGGAGCCTTATACCTACTGCCAGTTCGTCGTCGGGCGCGATCACACGGCGTTCGGCCGCGCGCGGCATCCGTTTATGACCGGCTCGTCCGGCTGGGCGTACTACGCCGCGACGCAGTATCTGCTCGGCGTACAGCCGGACTTTGACGCGCTCCGCATCGATCCCTGCATCCCGGCAGACTGGAAGGAATTCACGGTGCACCGCCGCTGGCGCGGCGCGATGTACCGCATTCATGTGACGAATCCCCACGGCGTCGAAAAGGGCGTGGAGAGCATTACGATGAACGGAAAAACCGTGGACGCTCTGCCCCCGCTCCCTGCCGGGACGGAGTGCCGCGTGGAAGTTGTAATGAACCGAAAGGAGTAAGATACACATGGTCAAATTCGGTACTGGCGGATGGCGTGCCATCATCGCCGACGGCTTCACAAAGGAGAACATCCGCCTTCTCACCGCGGGGCTGTGCGCGCTCATGGAAAAAGAGGGCCACGCCGGGGCGGAGATCTGCGTCGGCTACGACCGCCGCTTTCTTTCCAAGGAATCGGCACACTGGGCGTGCGAGGTGCTCGCGGGCTACGGCTTCCGCCCCTACGTCATCAACCGTTCGAGCCCGACGCCGCTCATCATGTTCACCGTCAAGCGCCGGAACATGCCCTACGGCATGGCCGTGACCGCGAGCCACAACCCCGCCATTTACAACGGCATCAAGGTGTTCACCGAGGGCGGACGCGACGCCGATGCGGAGGTGACGCGCCGCATTGAGACCGAGATCGAAAAGCTCTCCCCCGCCGATGTGAAGAGCGTGGATTACGACACCGCGCTCGCTGAGGGGAAGATCGTCGAGGATTACCCGATGAACGAGTATCTCGACAGCATCCTTTCCGCCATAAATGTGGACGCGATCAAGAAAGCCTCGCTGCGCATCGGCTTTGACCCGATGTACGGCGTGAGCTGGTCAAGTTTGAGCATGCTGCTCACGACGTGTCGGTGCGATCTGGAAGTCATACACGACCGCCACGACACGCTCTTCGGCGGCAAGCTGCCCGCGCCGAACGTCGATACGCTCAAGCCGCTCGCCGCGCTCGTGCTCGACCGGCACTGCGATCTCGGCATTGCGACCGACGGCGACGCCGACCGTCTCGGCGTCATTGATAACGAGGGACAGTTCATCCACCCGAACAAGCTGCTCGTGCTGCTCTACTACTATCTCGTAAAGTACCGCGGCTGGGAAGGGCCGTGCGTGCGCAACAACTCCACCTCCTGCCTGCTCGACCGCGTCGCCGCGGGACTGGGGCAGAAGTGCTACGAGGTGCCTGTCGGCTTCAAGTGGGTCTCCGCAAAGATGAGCGAGACCGGCGCGATCATCGGCGGTGAGTCGTCCGGCGGCATGGCCGTGCGCGGCCACATCTCCGGCAAGGACGGCATTTACGCCGCGGCGCTGCTCGTGGAAATGCTCGCCGTTACGGGAAAATCCGTCTCCGAGCTCTTCGCCGAGATCACCGAGCAGTACGGCAACCCCTGCTGGGCCGAGGCCGACTTCCGCATGACGCCGGAGCGCAAGGCCGAGCTGCAGGAGCTTCTCTTCACAGAAAAGAAGGTGCCGGAATTCGGTACGGCTGTCGATCATATCAGCCGGGAAGACGGCTGCAAGGTGTACTTCAAGGACGGAAGCTGGGTCATCTGCCGCTTCTCCGGCACGGAGCCGCTGCTCCGCATGGCCGCCGAAGCCGATGAACAGGCGGCCGCAGATGGGTATATCAAAGCCTTCCGCGATATGCTGGAACTATGAAAACGTACAAAGCCCTTGGGAATACCTGCGTATTCCCAAGGGCTTGTTCCATTTTAAATGGGCGGTCGCTTCCCTATTGGCAGCTTCTATTTACATCAGCTTCCGGAACAGCTCCGTCATGTCGGCAACGCTCGTATCCTTGGGGTTGCCGGGACGGCAGGCGTCGGCGTAGGCGCTCTCCGCGAGGAACGGCAGATCCTCTTCCTTCAGAGCTTCCAGCTTCTCCGGGATGCCGACATCGTGGGAGAGCTTCTTCACGGCGTCAATAGCCGCCTTGCGGTACTCGGCCTGGGTCATCGAATCGACGCCATCCACGCCCATGGCGCGCGCGATCTCGCGGTACTTCTCGCCGGTGCATTCGGCGTTATACTCCATGACGATCGGCAGCATCATTGCGCAGGCAACGCCGTGCGGCG
>ERZ808240.864-NODE-864-length-38914-cov-4.519880_pt1 | contig 38914 bp, 61 predicted proteins | sample MGYA00521084_ERZ808240 | MGnify/ENA primary metagenome ERZ808240 (study PRJEB31516, sample SAMN03275571) | gut metagenome | biome: mammalia-associated habitat; material: feces | host: Papio cynocephalus | place: Kenya | collected 2012-08-06 ... | reverse complement strand
ACATCTTTATTTTCGGCTACAAGATATAAATAACCGTCAATTGTAGCAATGATATTTCCAACTTGATAAACGGCTTTATTAAAATTAATCTTCATCTTCCTGTTCCTCCTCTAAAATGGTTTTAATTAGTCCATCAATATCAATATTTAAAATATTCATTGCAAATACAATTTTGTTTCTTTCGTTTAATTCGTTATAGAGTCCGTCTAACATATACGGAGCAAATGGGCTGTTCGTGTCTGATACTGCTATGCCTACTTCTTGCCCTTTTCTTAAAATAATAATTGCGTCGTCATATCCATTCTTTTCAACTAACTTTGCGATATTCTTTGCTGTTTCGTCTGGCTTAATTTGTTTCTTAAAATCCATGTTTCTTCCTCCATTATTTTCTAGTTATCATCAACTGTCCCATTTTTGCTATTTTATCTAATTCATCAACTAAATCTTTCAAATTTTGAATACCCTTAGCCTTATCTAAACGTTTATGTAGATAATCAATATCCATTCTCACTTCAAAAATACCTTTTGCTTGTTTGTTATAATCTAACAATTCGGTCTGTCGCGTTTGTTTTCGCTCTGTTTGTTCTGCATTTTTTAAGAAAGCTGTTATCTTGGCTTTAGATTCGTTATTAGGCAAAACTCTACCTAAACACCATTTATTAAGAGTTGGTTCACTTATACTCATTTTTTTAGATAAATCTTTATATGATAAACCATTGATAACTTTATACTCAACCAATCTATTAACTTCTTTACAAATTCTCATGATAGTTCCTCCATTTTTAGACTATTTTTACACTGCGAAATAATTAATTTTCTGTTCCTTTACCATGTTTTTAATATTTACATTTTCCATTTGTTTCTACCTCCTACACCTTTGTCATAAATCGTATAAACTACGTGGATCTTTGCTAATACAAGCCCAAATATTACAATCAATTCAACTAACCAAATTTTGAATATCGTTAAATCAAAAAAATAAAATATTCCTAAAATCAAGGTTATTAGATTTGCAAAAATTGCAATACCCACTAACCAACCTAATAATTTATTTAGTATTTTCATTGTCATTGCACCTTCCTAGTATCTTTTTAAAAAGTTCTTCCTCATCTTTTTCAAGTTGTTTTCTAAGGATTTCTATATCAACATAATCTCTTAAATATGCTGCTACTAATATTAAGAAAAGCCCTGCAATTAAAAATTTAAATATAAGGATATTTGGAAAATAAAAGATTTCCAAAACAAACGTTACAATGACTTCAAGCGTTAAAATTATTAGTACAAACATCAGTAAATTATTTAGTATCTTCAGTATTTTCACCACTTGTTCCTCCTGTTCGATTTATTTTCAATTTTCTGCATCTCTTTTTTGATTCTTCTTTTTAAAATTCTTGTATCTACTATGTATTTTGAATAATGACACAGTAAGAATATCCCGCATTCACAAAGGATATATTCAGGCAAATTATTAGGATCGTGCCAAAATATGATTAACGTTATAATCATTGCGATAAATGCAATAATCTCCAGTATATTAAATAATTTACCCATTATCTCCATACCTTTTGCATCTCCATCTAGTTTGCGATCAATAATTAGCTTAGCTTTAACTAATCTATCCCTTTCATTTTCTGTAGCTTTTTTCAAATCACCTAAACTGTTATACATTCCTGTTGCTACATTTCCTGTTCGTAAACTTATAAAGAAATATTTTTTATAATTGCCTGAACCATAAATCTGTTGACAGACTAGAAAAACACTCCCATCATCTTCAATCACATTTCCAACTTGATACATATTTTCTTTGTTTCTAAACTCTTCTTGTTTAAATTCAATTTCCATTTTCCAAATCCTTTACCTCAATTTCGATTCTTGGATCGTCCGCATACCACTTACTTGTATTTAGTTCTACGATAGTGGCGTCATCAGTCCATATAATGCCATTTAAGGCGTCTAATGTTGATTTAATATAATTATCCAAGTCAGGCTTTACAATTGGTCTGACGTGTCCCTGTGTACGTCTGGCGTGTTCTTTTTTAGAAATGCTTTTCTGAACTTTCCTAAAAAATCTAATCGTTACAGAAATCGCATTTTCGTATTTTATTTTGCCTTTCATCTCCAACCTTGCCAGTTGCTTTAATTCACGTTTGAATTTAGCTGTTTTAGGTGGATCATATACTCGAATAAATCTGCCACGCCCTGTGGCTCTGGGGCGTTCTTGTTGTTGTGGTTCAATGTTAAATACTATTTTCATTTGTCAACATACAACCCTTGATTTAGTATAGTTAGTGGCTTTTTCTTTGATTTAATTTCTTCTGAAATCTCATCTCCACGCTTTGCGTATCCTCCTACGTAAAGGCTCTTTCTATTATCCTTTGAATAGCCAACATCATTACTAATTCGCATTGTGTTTCTACTTGAATACATTATTCCGTTCATAGCTACCTCCTTAAATGTCAATATCATAAGTACTTGCTATCTCCATTAGAATTTGTTTGCGTCCTAATTCGATACCTTTACGGATTCCGTCCTCATATCCGTCTGTATATCCATCTCCATAACCGTCGTTATGTCCGTCTGTATATCCTTTGTCGTGTCCGACTAATAATAATTGTTCGATTTCGTTATTCATGTAGATCTTCCTCCTTAACAAATACGCCGTTTACTGTCTTACCTGTTCTATCCTTGATAACGTCATAAGCTCCTCTCAAGCAATCTAGCAAGTCGACATCTAAGTCTTTTGACAAAATGATTAAAGTAACTAGGATATCGCCTAAGCTATCTTTAATTTGTCCTTGATTATCCTTGTTGATTCCCTCAGCTAGTTCTCCAAGTTCTTCTGATACTTTCATAAATTGAGTTGCTGTATTTTTAGGATTTACGATATTTCTCTCATAAGCCCAAATAACAACCGCATTTTGTAAAGCCTCGTATGTCATATTTCCAAAACCATTTATGATTTTCATTAAGCCACTCGGTATTTCTGCCAAATATTCAATTGGAACTGAGTAATAATCAGCTAATTTAAGTAAAGTTTCAAATTTAGGTTTATGCTTTCCTTTTTCATAAAGCGATAATGATTGCTTTTGGATTCCTATCGCATTAGCCACTTCTTCTTGTGTTAATCCTTTTGATTTTCTAACTTTTCTAAGTGAATTCATTTCTATTCCTCCTCGTTTTCTCTTAGTTCTTTAAACAATGAATAATTTTTTAAACTTCTTAAAACATCTGCCTGTAAACGCCTTGCCTCTATAATCTCTTCTTTAAATCTCTCGCTGTTGAAATTATGGTGTTCAAGATTCAATTGCGCTCTAGCCATTCTTAGTAAGCCAATAGCTATGTCAAGTTTTGCTTTGTTGTCCATTCCTAGCCCTCCATTTGCCTTTCTGTTTCTGCACTCATAACTAAATATGGTCTTGTCTTGCGTATCAAGTCCACAAGCTCCACCTCTTGACCGACCTTGATATTTGGTCTTTGCTCCACTCGATAACGGAACTTAGTTTCTCCAATAACGTATGTGATTCCGTTATCGTCTAATAACATTGATTTAACTCTCATTACATAGCCCTCCTGTAATCTGGTATGTTTTCTTCAAATTTGATAAAGTTACCTTTGGCAAACTTTCTAAGCCTTGACATAGTTTGATCGTTGTATTTGCCAGCAATACTTTCTGCTGCTAGATTCGTTGTGATAATCACATCTTTATCTTCTCTATATCGCATAATTTCATTGAACTTACTAGAGTTCCAATCGTTAGCCATTTGTGGCTCTGTTCCTAAGTCGTCAATTACTACACAATCAGCGCCTTTTCTAACTTGATTCATAACTCGATCCAGTAACTTCTGCGCCTCTCTGTCGTTGATTGCTTGTTGTTGCATGGATACGAACAAAGGATAATCAATGAATATGAACTTGTATTGATAATTGGTTAATCTCCACACCTCGTTGATAATGCTTATTGCTGTATGTGTCTTACCTCTTCCACTTGCTCCTGAAAATAACGAATGTATCACTCTATGATTAGGTTTTGCCATTCTTCCAGCTATTCCCTTAGCAACCCCAACTACGTTATTAAGCTCTGGCGTCATCTTCATATTTCCAAATTGATTACTCATCATGTTTAGACTTGGTAAAATTGAATTTGACGTGAAATAATTTATTTGGTCGTTTTTACGTGCCTCTAAAGTCCAATCTTCATCAGTGCGTTTGACATGTTTGTTACTGTCAATATATCCACACGTTGGACAAGTTCCACCGATATCCGGTCTAGGTTTAGGAACGTATAACCTAGCTCCACATTGTGGACAAGCTCCTACGTCTATGAAATGCTTAGCAAACATAATTTTGATTGCGTCCCCTAAGTTATCCATTCCAAAACGCCTCCCATTCTTCTTCAGCTGATTTACTATAATCTTGATCTCTTGCGTCTATAAACATAGACTTCTTTTTGTTTTTGTTCTGTTGTTTCTGCCTATGTTCCTTAAAACGTTCTTCGTTCTTGATTGCATCTTCAACTGTCGTTATATGATTGTCTTCATAATTATTTAAAATCGTTCTTAAGTATGAAAAGTTAGGTCGTTTAGTATGATCTTCCATGTACTCAATCGCATGTACTACTAATTCATGTCCTAATCGTTCTACATAATCAACCAGTATTGGTTGTTGTCTACCTGTAAGACTTGCTCCAGTCATTTGATATGCTGTAAAAGCATTGATTTGTTCTTCAAAACTGGATTCCTTATTACTACTACTATTTATATTTATATTATTTATATTTATATTATTATCCTTAAAGTTTTCTTTAATAGGGGTGTTTAAGTTTTCTTTAATACCCCCTGTAACTTTTCTTGAATACCTATTTAAGTTTTCTTTAATAGGGTTAGTTTGTGGATACATCTTCCTTTGAATGATTTCTTTTGAATTCTCTTTATAAATTGTTTCGATTTCTAAATATCCACATCTTTTAAGGTTATTTATCCAAGTTGATATGCTAGTTTTGGATACTTCATATAAATTTGAAAAATAGCTATTTGTAGCTGTACAATATCCATATTTATTTGATAAAGCCGTTATTTCACTAAATAGCAATTTTTCATTTGCTTTGAGCCTTTTATCATATCTAACGTTTGCGGTTAGAATTGAGTAATAGCTTGGCTTTTCTTCCATTGCTCTTCCTCCTCTCTAATGGGCATCTCACCCATCCGGTGTTGTAAGCTTACTGGCTTGATTCGTTAAATACGTGTCATTAATTCTTTGAATGCTATTTCATCAGCTAGCATTAATGCGTATCTAAATTCTGGGTAGCTTAGGATAACGGCGTCTCTTTTGATTTCTAAAATCTTATTAACAATCTCTTCAACATTACTCATCACATATAATTGATCTTCATAACTTACTAGATCTTCACGTTTGATAAATCTTTCGCCTAGTTCCTTACGATTAAATTTCATCTTCTTCACTTGATTTTCTATTGCTTGCTTGTCGTACATTGTTTATCACTCCTAGTTTTAATTGTTTAGCTATATCTTCTGTTACTTTGATAGGTTTAATGTGGTATTTCATAAAGAAACTTTTAACGCCCATTTTGTGCTGTTCTGTGTGGTGTTCTCTGCATAAGGTCATAATGTAATTATTTACGTGGCTTATCTTATTTCGGTTCCGTCCAGCACCTACTGCATGATAATGTGCAATGTCTGCATGCTTACCACATAGAACACAACGGCGATTCTTAAGGCATAACATTTGTTTCGGAAATTCATTTGGTAAACTGTCCCACGTCTTAGTTTTAAATGGGATATCTTCTTCAAATAGAAAATTTAAAATAACTAAGATCATGTAATTAGCTACTGTAACGGAACAGTCCGACAAACTAAATTCATCTATCCCAAATGTTTCTCTTACTTGATACTTAAAAACTGATTCCCAGTATTCTGGGACGTCTCCAGTGTAGGAACATAAGTCATTAATCAATGCAAATATTTTCTTGCGTTGTTCCGGGCTTATCTTCCTGTTATCTGCTATTTCTAGCTCCACTGTGGGTTGTTTTCCGTTGGCATATCTATTTACCTTGAACGTGTTTAAATCTTCATCAAGGGCGATTTTAAGCACATTTCCTTGTATTCCTACAAGTTTTCCAAACATTATTTGTTAGCCTCATTTTCGATAAGTCCTTTTAGGATCATGATTCCATGTTTTAACTTATCTTCTGACTTCGTATCGTTAGGAAACTTTTTCCCAATTTGTTCCGTAACTTGTGCTTGTAATGTTGCTTTGTTTGTTCCTAGAACTTTTAAAGCTCTGTTAAATAAATTGTTATATTCAGAAACTTCTGGGTTTACTTGTTGTTTCTGTTGTCTCAATTGGTTATAAGTTCCATTGTTCCTTGCATTATTTCTTGGATTATCCTTTGATTCTCTAGGATAGTTAGGATCATCTGGGTCAATCTCATCACTAATCGCAAATAATCCACCTAATGCGTATTTTCTAGCGTATGAAATCGTTGCTCCTGTAACTTGTGATGGATCCATTCCTTTTTTTGATTCAGCCTCTCTTGCGTATGACGTAACACTATGTTTACCGGTTTCTGTCTCAAGAGTTACAGTCGTTTTTATATAATGCCAACCGTCTAATATAAAAGGCTCTTCGGTCATTTCTAGTGAGCATTTAAGTTCTTCATTGACTACTATTTCTCTATACTTAGCCACAATTCCTTCTGCTGTTCGATAAGTATAATGTCCAAAATCGTTATTCTTATTTTTAGGTGCTTTCATTTTGCTTTGTAGTAAGCAATAAGTTTCATCAAATGCCATTATTTGTCCTCCTTAGGTTTCTTTATGGATACTGATACATAAGCCGGCTTAGTTACTGGATTAGCTCCGTCTACAACTTCGCCTGTTTCAGTGTCGATTACTTTATCTCCAACAACTGTAAGGCGTTTCTTTAAGTCGCCTTTATATAATGTTGACTTAGTCTTAACTAAATCAGTTCCGTTGTATCGTTCTATTAACTTTTCTTCATCAAGTTCAAAATCTAGCTTTTCTTTATGATTTACAAAATTTCCAAATGGCGATTTGATCTTAACTTTAGGATTTGCCATTTTTTCTCGTTCGTAATAAGCAAGTAAGGCGTTTTTAAGGTTTTCAACTTTAAACTCTTCATATTTAATTTGATTTTCATAAAAAGCCTTAGTTTGCTTTATTTTGTCTTTTAGATTCTTGATTTTTGCCTGCTCATCAAAGATTTGTTCAAAGGTTAATAACGCCTCTTCCATACTTGTGATTTCGTAAGCCTCTTTTTCAATTTCAAATTCTTTGTTCAATTTATCTAACATGTTTACTTCCTCCTAATAATTCACGTTCTAACCAACCTTGATTCGATAGATATTCTTGTCCCTTATGTTCAAGGTATCTATCGTCTGGCAAGACTATCGTGTCCTTACCGTATAGGTGTTCAATAGCTTTGTCTGTTTCCTGTCTGTCCATTGCTTGTACCCTCCGTTAGTGGTATACTTAAGTAAATTCAATTAACAAAACTCCTTAGAGAGTTATATTTTCTTTACGTCTAGCCGGTTAATAACCGGCTTTTTTATTTCAATCGAAGAAAGTTCCATCTTTGATTGCATCTACCACGCCATGTAAGATATATCCGCCTGATACGGATAATGCAACCAACACAACGTAACCAGCGTTAGTTAAAGTAATCATTTTCTCACCTCCTTTCGTTTCTTCCATAACCTATAAAGGTCTACGCTGCATGCAAATGCCATACATGCAAATATTCCGTAAATGCACCACATTTATTTGTCCTCCTTGCTAGGTTTGCTTAAGTACAAATCTTCCATGCCTAACATGTCGGATAATTGATATAATGCCTCACTTAGTTCTTCCTTATAATCGTCAATAGTTGCATCTCTACCCTCAACGATTATCATTGTTGAGGGGTCAGCTAGTTCAAATAGAAAATCAATTACTTCTCTTACGTTTTCAAATTCCATTACTCACATCTCCTTTTAAAATAAATTTTCTTGTGCGTTTCTAAGCTCTATTTCTTCCTTTAATTCAAATGGTGGATACCAGTTACTTATAAAATCTTTTGCTTTATCAAAATGTTTCATGGGTGTATCTACGTATTGACTTACATCAAAATGGTTTCTAAATGATTTAAATAATTCTTTGTAGATTTTTGAGCGTAAGCTCTTATCTTTGTAAGAATTACTTTCAGAACCTCCACATACTTGAATGATTTTCTTATTTCTGGCTTTTGTAAGTTCCTTACTTCTCGAACTTGTTAAACCGGATAGATCCATAAGATAATCAACTTTCTTGCCTTGTTCTTCAATTTTTCTTTCTTGACCTTGCATTACGTTGCTAATCATTAATGACATTTCAGCCAGGTTAGTTGGTAGTCTGAATTTTGATTCACTTTTAATCTGTTCTTCCATTCGATTGAACGCGTCAATGTACTTCAATTTAAATTCATCTGCTTTGCGACCTGTAAAACCCATTGCAATGAATGTAAATCCATCACGATTGAGGTAATACATTGGTTTCTTTTTATTTTGTGAGGTTACATATTCTCCTTTAAGAAATAACTTTGAGGATCGCTCAAAATTGAGCTCTCCTATTTTCGTTTCTATCGCTCTAATTACATTTTTGTGTTCTTTTTCAAATGTTTCTGCCAAAATCAAGCTAGTTGTTACTGCTTGGTTATTATTCATAATTACTAAATCTTCCATTTGTGTTCCTCCTAAACTTCAAAATTTTCTTTAAGAAAACGTCTGACTTCTTCACGATCAAATCGAATTGAACCGGTTGACCATATTTGTTTCTTCAAACCCATTGCAACCCATTCATTTAAACGACTTTGTCCAATTCCTAAAGCTTGTTTAAGTTGTTCTTGAGTTGGATATGGTGGTAAATCGTAAGTATCAGCCATTAGATTCATACGTGTATCAAACGCTTTGAGTGCTTGGCTTACAATTTCGTTTGCCACTTCCTTTGCCTCAATTTTTATCGGAACTGTAACTTCCATGAATTACACCTCCTTAAAAGGATCAATGCCTTTCTTCACCAAAGCATTGATGAAACAGTTTTGGATAGATTCTCTAGTAACTCTATCCACGCCTTTTGGTAAAGTTTCTGACTTAAGAACTTCTTCAATCAATGATTTGTAATCTGTTTGGTCAAACGGATTTGTTATGTTCACATAATTTTGAAAATCACTTGCAATCAAACTTTGAGCTTGATTGTTAAAATTTTCGTTCATTAGGTTTATCAATCTTTTGTTAAATTCCATTTTTTATTTCTCCTTAATCACATTAGGTTTTAATTTAATCACGTTTTGTTATTTTATCTTCAAAAAAAAGATAGTCTATCGTCTTTCCATATAATTTGGAAAGCTTTATTTTTGTTTTATCACTTCCTACTCTCTTACCTTTTTCAATCATTGAAAGAGAGGCTTGAGTAATACCAATCTTATCAGCAACTTCTTTTTGCGTTAAACCTTTAGATTCACGTTCTTTTGCCAATCTCATTTCTCCATCTCCTTTCGATATGTATATTATATATCACATTTCGTTATAAGTAAACACATTTTATAACATTTTGTTATTTTTATTTATAACACTTTATAAAATATAACAAAACGTGATATATTATAGTTAAATAATTACATAAGGGAGTGATTTAAATGGACTTAGGAAATAAAATAGCTGTTTTGAGAGAAAAAAGAGGATTATCACAAGCACAATTAGCCGATAAACTTCATATTTCTCAAGGATCGTTAGGTATGTATGAAACCGGCAAAAGAAAGCCAAACATAGAAATGCTGAATACACTAGCCGATTTCTTTAATGTTTCTGTTGATTATTTATTAGATAGAGAGAGTAAAACAGTTAAGACTGCCGATATTGAGGACGATAGCGTCATATTCACTTACGAAGGCAGACAAATACCAAAAGAGGATTTAGAGTTTATGAGGCGTTTAATGAGAGGCACACGTAATGATTTGAAATAACGGAGGCGTATTATTATGGTTGACGATATAATATCTTATTTGAATAAGATTGCAATTGATAATAATATACGTGTGATATGGGAACATTTTGATCCATATACTCCGTCCGGTGCATCGTACGAAGATATGTGCGTTGTTATGAACCTAGATTGGCATAACCAACATGAATTGATATTCCAGTACGCCCACGAACTATCCCACATAATACGTGGGGATAAATCAGACTTAGCCTTTTACAACACGTCAAGAAACAATAAATCAGGTATTGAGTATCAGACAAATGTAATCGCTGTTAGGTTATTAGTACCCTTTTATTGCAATGATACAGATATTAAAGATATAAGCGTTTATGATTTTATTAGACAATACTGCATACCTGAATATTTGGCTGACGTTGTTAAAAGTGAAATAACTAAATTCTTTAAAGAAAGAAAAGAAAACAAACATTACATACTATATTAAGGGGAGAAAGTTAATGCCTGATAACGTTTATAAAAATCACAAGAAATTAATTTTAACTGTTACGATAATCTTTGCGATAGTTGGAACAGTCATTCCAGTAATTGGAAATATAATCTTTGGTCTGTTAGGATTTATGATTATTTTCCTTATATGTGCGACAATAGATTACTTTAAACTTCCTAAAACTGAAAAGGAAAAGTTAAAGGCTGAAAATCAAGCTATGCAAGATTTTAAAATTCAAGCACAAAAAAATAAATTTAAGTGTCCTAATTGTGGTTCTAAGAATATACAAGCTTTAGGTATCCACAAAAAAGGATTCTCAACTGGCAAGGCTGTCGGCGGTGCTATCCTAACCGGTGGCGTTGGAACTTTGGCGGGTTTTGCCGGAAAGAAAACAAAGAAAACTGATTTTATATGTAACGAATGTGGCAAACGTTTTATAATGTAGCAAATAAAGAGGTGTTATAAATGAGAAAATTTGTACTTAAATCCATGATAGCTGTAACTCTATTAACCGGAGTTACTGAAACAATTACATATATCAACACTCCAACAGTTGAGGCGAAAACTTTATCAAAGAAAAAAGTTAAAAAGGTAAACAAAGCACTTAAAAAAGCACTCAAAGAGGATCAAGGATTCGCAAATGGCACACTTGATGAAAATGGAAAACCAACAGAAAACGGAACTCCTAACCCTAAATTTGATTATGCTACTTATGTAAATAGCCTTAAATATCAATCAAGTGGAGCCGTTAAAGTCCAAATGAACGATAAATTAACAAGTCTTAATACTGCACAAATGGACGAAATAGCCCATAATATTCAAGGTTTAGTTGATAGCACACTTATGATTGAGGAGGTTATCACACCGGAGGATACAACCAAAGGCGTATATTTAAACTTCTATTACGGTCAACGTGCTATCGGTCATTCTAAATTGAGTGATCATAAAGAATTTAAATGGTATACAAATTAGATAGATCCCCCACCGCTTAAGGTGGGTTTATTTATATGGAGGTGCAAGCAATGGCTAAAATAAAGAAATATACCAAAAAAGATGGTTCTAAGGCTTACATGTTTAACTTGTACTTAGGAACTGACCCAGTAACCGGCAAACAACGCCGAACCACAAGGCGTGGATTTAGGACAATGGCAGAGGCAAAGACTGCATTATCACGTTTAGAGTTAGAGGTTATAGAAAACGGACTTCCGACAAACAAACGTAAAATCATGACTTTTGAGGAGGTTTATAAGTTGTGGTTTGAGCAATACAAAACGACGGTTAAAGAGAGTACTGCATACACTCAAAACAATATTATAAACGTTCAAATACTCCCCTATTTCGGATCATTAAGAGTAGACAAGATAGACACTGCATTTTGTCAAAAACAAGTAAATAGAATTTTTAAAAATTTAAAGAACTATAACAATGTAATCAACATAACACGCCATATTTTCGATTATGCTAAAGCAATGAAACAAATTAAAACAAATCCAATGGGCGACGTTATTGTGCCAAAACGTAATCACAAAAACAACACTGGTAAACAAGCTCCAGCTTTCTATAATAAGGAACAGTTGAAAATATTTCTTGAAATTTTAAAAGAACATGCTCCATATCAAATGTATGTAGTATTTAGAGTATTGGCGTTCACTGGTATGCGTAAAGGTGAGTTAGCTGCATTAAAATGGTCTGACGTGGATTTTATAAATGAAACTATTTCAATCAAAAGAACAGTTGCTTTTGATGAGAATGGAAAGTATCACATACAATCGCCTAAAACACGTAAAAGCATACGTACTATATCAGTTGACGACACCACTTTGAACGCCCTCAAAACCTGGAAAAATGAACTCAGAAAAGAATTATTTAAGCAAGGCAAAAATATTGATAAAGGCGACGGGTTTATTTTTCACAGTAAACAAGGAAAATTTATGAACAAATATATTAATTATTTTCTTAAAACAATTATCGAAAAATACGATCTTCCACCAATAAAGCCACACGGATTCAGACACACTCATGCATCGTTACTGTTTGAAAGTGGAGCAAGTATTAAAGAGGTTCAAGATAGACTTGGACATGAGAATGTTCAGACAACCATGGATATCTATACTCATGTTACACAATCAGCTAGAGAAAAAACTGCAGAGAAATTTGCAAATTATATCGGATTTTAACAATTACGTATTCAATTACGTATTCAAAACAAAAATAGACACTTAAAAAAGTGTCTATTATCGTTTATATATCAACGTTTCAAAGCAATTAAATTTAACATCATGCTTAAATTCTCTAATTTATTGAGCAAATTTCTGATACTTTCCAAGCCTTTCTGTAACTAGCTTTTTAACACAAAATACAGTTTTTAGTTTTCTGTAATTTTCTGTGGTTTGCTGATTAACGTATTCAATACGTATTCAAAATAAAAACTCCACCTTTTGAGTGGAGTTTATTTTTAATAAATTTTATTATCTTTTAATAAATCTTTGATTGCTGCTAAAGTATACTTTATTTCTTCATTTTCATTTTCAAATTTGGCTATCGCCCATGTTCCTTCGACTCTTAGAATTTCGCCGATACCTCTACGAACTTTGACATGCTTGCCGATATACTTATGCAATTCTTTATTTTGGCGTGCCATTTCTTCTTTGTGTTCACGCTCTCTTCTTTCTGCATCTAGCTTGTTTATATCGACAAAGCTTTTAATTGTGTAGCCATCATCTTCAAGTTCTAATATGCTACCGTGTGGGATTCTTTCAAAATCGTTATCTAAAACGTATGAACCATTACTAATGTATGCCCAACCACGTTCATGACCTTCTGGATCTCTTACTTTAATGTATTCTGTTTCTCCTAATTTCATTGTTATTTCCTCCTTAATTTATTTCTTCAATTTCGTAATCTTCAATGAAACCTTGTTCCTTAGCATCTTTGAGTAAAGTTTCAATGTTTTCATCATCTAAATTTTCCCAATCTGCTAGATTTTCTTCTGTATCGCTGATGCCAACGATACCTAAGTCTCTAGCTTGTTCACTTAAGGCTTGCCATAATAGCTCGCCGTCAAAAAATTCAAATCCGTCTTTAATTGTTACTACTTCAATTCCATTTACTTTAACTGTCATCATAATAATGACCTCCTTTAGTTTTATATCTTCCTTACATTTATTATTATATCTCATTTGAGCTATAATGCAATAGTTTTTTTAAAAAAATCAGAAAAAATTTCAAAAAAATAACTCCACATATCGTGGAGCTACCGAATACCTATATAACTTTTATAAAACTATTATAAACCCCACAAGTATGGGGAACATTATATTTAACTAAAATATATAAGAGACACCCCCACGAATATGGGGAACACTGAGTTATATAGATATTTATGTATTACATACATATCTTAATACATAGAATAATCAAAATCAATTACAAATTTTAGTTACTGTTTTTTCAAAAATTGAAATCGCCTCTAATATGGTAGTTGGTGTATCTTCTCTAGTAAGTTTTAAATCACGATTCGATATGGTAGGATACACAACCTCTTCAATTTGTTTGTACATATAATGCTTTAATCCAGCTTTATACGCATTTAAATCTTCAACACTTTCAATAAAATTTTTGAGCAAGATTGAAAGTTTTTCTTGCATCATCTCCGCTGTTCTTCGATTCCTGTCGGATCTTCCTACACCTCTAATTTTTTCAATGTTACTCCATAAAATGCGGTAGTAACTAAGCACGTCTTGTGTTATTTCAGTTGCTTGTATAACATCATCACGTCTGTTTAAATTAGTTTGAATTTCTTCATGAAAGTTAAACGCTGGTGTCTGTGTTGTTGCTCTTCCATCAGATATATAGTTTGTGCTGCATAACTTTATATCTGTTATATCATACCTATCTAAATCTTTAACCACTGGAGCATTTAAAACTTTATCAAAATTTAGTTCCATAAATCCATGATAGCTACTTAAATTTAAGTAGCTATCCTCAATCTTCATTGGATCTCCAGTGATATCTTCGGCAAGTGGTAAGCCTGTCATATATAATTTTGGCTCGTCTTCACTCCAGTCTATATACGCCAATCTTGACAGTAACGTGTATAACTGGGATAAATTATCCGGTGGAGTTTCTATCTGACTTATGTAGTCTAAAATATTCCACTCCCATACCGGTCTTTGCAAGGCTTTTTCTTCCATAAAATTCAAAGTTAATGTTTCATACAAATTATTTCCTTGTATATAAACTGGGGCTGTCCTATATAGATAACCTGGCGACGCTCTGATAAAGTGTCCCAAGTCTGCCTTAGACTTATCTGTCGTCCCTGTAAAATTCTGATAAGCTATCAACCAACGAACAAGTGCCGGTGTGCTTAGCTTATTTTTATCACGTTCATTTATGGAAACAAAAACATTAGGCGAATTTTTACTTTCTGATATGTTTCTGTTTAGCATTTTAGCCTTGACCTCTCCGGATACTTTTCTGTCATCTTCAATCTTAAAATTTCCAGTTGCGAACTGGTTATAGATTTCCTTAGTAACTTGATAGAAAGGCTTATCTCCTGTCAAGTTGAAATCATCTATATGTTCCGATAAGTAAGTTTGTATTTTGTCATCAAAATTTTTACGACTCAATAAATACTTCTTATCATCATAAACACGTTGAACAATAGCAAGCAAGAACCTCAATGTTGATAGATCTTGCTGTCTACTATCGCCAGTTAAAATATCAAACTCATGGGCGTGTTTAAAGAATTCAGACAAGCCCATTTCTTTTTCTCCATTTTTAAAAACTTTAATCCATGGGTCTTTTACCAAGTTAAAATTCATTTTTACACCTCCTTATTTTTAAAATACTCATCTAATTTTTTGACAACCTTAATTGTTAGATTATCAAAACTACGGCTCCCATCTCTCAAACCGTAAATTGTTGACGTGCTGATGCCTGTATTTTTTTGGATATCATAGGCGCTATACTTAGCGTCCATCACTTTATTCTTAATTTTTTCAATATCCATTGAATTAACCTCCTAAATTTTAGAAACCTTTAACAACTGACTTTGGCGCCCACATTGTGATATTTCCGAAATCTGTTTCAAAGCATAATAACAATGCTTTTTCAGTTTCTCTTTCAACCCCAATATTATAAGCTAATTGAGCGCCTTGTAACTCTGCTTGGTCAAGGTTCTTTTCCATCAACCAAAATGGAATACCTTGACGACCCATCCAAAAGAATTCTGGTCCATCATATTGTTTGTGTGTCAATTCATACAAAGCTCCTTTAAAGGCACTGTCTGACATTCTTTTGCGTCCAGCTTTAGCCATAGCCCAAATTTTCTTTAAAGCTAATTTTAAAGCTACCATATAATTTCCAACAGCTTTAACAATTTTCTTTGCAATTTTATGTGCTTGTTTCATGATTTGTTTTTTACTCATTTCAATCGCTCCTTTTAGTTTATTTATATCTTCCTTACATTTATTATTATATCTCATTTGAGCTATAATGCAATAGTTTTTTTGACAAAAATAAAAAAGAGACACTACAAAAATGTAGCATCTCTTAGTGTTAATATAGTGGTTTATATGTAGGTTTTGTTCGATTCAACATTCTTCTGAAACTAATACCTAAAAAACCACTTATTGATATATTATCATTTTATTTATTTTACAGAAACATATTTTTGCACAAAAAATAAGCCTACCCCTCAAGGTAGACTTAAAACATTATTCAAATTTGCCCCAATAGTCAACACGTTTTCCGTTTGCACTGTGTCCGGTAGGTAGATAACCATAGCCATTTGAACGTGGCTGTCTGATCCATACGTATCCCCCACTATGTGCGAATGCGTCGTATTCAACTACTGAGCCTTTAGGTAGTACTGCGATTTTGCTTGAATTTGTAATAGCTCCCCAACGTAATACGATACCCTCATCAGCTGTTATTGTAAATTTACCCTTTTCCAAATACCAAGTAACTTTTAAATCATCAACAAACGATTTAGGCGTATCTTGTGGCTTGACAACTGGTTTAGGTGCTTGTGGTTGTGTGATAACTCCGTTTGGTTTAGCTAACTTATGCCAGCCGGCAGCATCAACATTAAGCACGTTTCTATCCATATCCCCACCGGTAAACTGCCAAATAGTCCATGTTTTCCATGGATATGTATTGACACTCATGTTTGGCACGTTCCATGAATTCCAGTTCATGCTTGCGTATTTTGCAACCCATAAGCCACAATCAGATGCACAATTAGCAACTTGACTGATTGCACTTTCCTGTACATAAATCAAACACCACACGCCAGTTAAACGGTGGACTTCATCAACAAAACGACGAACCCAAGTGGTATCGCCCCAACTGGTATTTTGGTACTGTTCCCAGTCAACCGCAAGGACTGCCTCGCCGACCCAGTTTTTAATGTTATTAATAAAGTATCTTGCCTCCTGTACAGGATCGCCACCGCCGGCATAGTGATATGCTCCTAGTAAGTTTCCTTTAGCTTTTGCCAACTCGTATTGGCGGTTAGCCTTTGGATTAACGTAATACGTGCCTTGTGTAGCTTTAACAAGCGTCATGCTAGAGTGTGGGTCTGTTACAATACTGTCTGAACTGCCTGAATACACGTCTGTTCCGTATAGTGTCATGTTGTAACCTCCTATTTCTTTTTTGAAAAATCATTGTCGTTATACTCATCACTGAGTTTATAGATATACTTCTTGAGCCAGTCCGGTACTGGTATCCCCATTTGTCCTAAATTTTCGATAATTGAAACAACATAAAAAAGGATATAAAAGCAAATGAAAGCATTCGCCATTGTATCCCATTCTAAAAGGTCAAGCATTGGATAAAGGGTCAAAATGAGCAACATTAACGCTGCATGCTTGAACAATCCATTAAGCCCCTTTGTGCTATTCGTGGATTTGTGATTTAAGGATTTAAAGAACCCTGTCATAATATCGCCTAGCACCGACCAAGTATAAATTAAAATAAATTTGTTATCTATCATTGATTGAAATTTGTATATATATGTTACATGTAATGGTGGTGGAACCATTGCTAAATAATGCACATAACCATCTCCTATATCCTCCCACCCACCGCTGAATTTAAAGTAATTCTTTTATGAAATCCGAAATCATTGGTGCTATTCTTCTGTGACCATCTGTATTAAGGTGCGTTCTGTCCGTTGAGCTAGTACCATGATAAAATTTAGAAATAAAATTGTTATCCCATGGTCTCAATGTTGAATTGTGATATAAATCAAGCACTGGCACTCCATACAACATACCTACTTCTTTTAAAGCACGTACATAAGCCTCGCCAAATTCTTTTGCGTTTTCAAAATTTCCCACTGAGCTCGTATTCATAGTATTTACTTGTCCCCAAGGCACTGGAACAATAATTCCAATCTTGGCATTGCTGTTAATGCTAATAATATGGTCTATTGTCGCCTTGATAGCCCCGTATAAAGTATTAGTGTCAGTACTATCTATAGTTCCAAAATCTGAAAAAGCCCATGCGTCATTAAAGGAACCATACAAAGTATATAAATCAGCATCCGAACTATATTGACGTGTTCTAAAATTAGTTGTAGATCCGTTATTGTTGGCTATATATCCTGTTCCCCCAATTCCACTATTTACAACATTGGTTAATTTTAAATCGTCCTTAACATAATCAACATAGTTTTTAGCGCCTTTTAAAGTAGATGGATCTGTCAAAGAGTCGCCGATTGCCTCCCATTTTCTATTGATATATTCATCAATTTTTCCAGTCCATTTTTCTAAAACTGTTTTTTCGCCATAGCCTGAGCATACAATAAAACTAGCCCCGTTCGGTATTGTGAAAACAACGTCTTGATACCTAACTCCGTCATTTTGTGGGAATTCTCCAATTCGTCTACCAAATTCATCTAAAATTAAATAAAGTTTTCCGTTATAGAAATTTTTTCCGGAAACTTTATAAATTTCCCCTGCTTTAACTGATAATGGTGTTTTCATTGCCATAGCACGATCATCTTTAGTAAAGCCTTGATATATGTAGCTTGACCAAAAGTATCCATTAACAGTCTCATAATCCACATTTTCAAAAATGTATGTTGCGTTAATATCTCTATTAGGGATATCTTTCTTAGGCTCGTAACTTTCTAATTTAGTTACAAATGGTGTAGTTTTGGCATCACAATTTACGTACATTCCCACTGCGTTTTCTGGAATTGTAACGGTTAAAGTGTAATCATTGTTATCGCTCGAACTAGGATATACTGATATAGATTTATTTTGTTCGTCTATCAGAATTACACAACGCCCATCCCAAAAATTCTTGCTGTAAACGAAATACGTTTCTCCAGGTTTTACTGAAATTTTAGGACTATGATTTGACCTCTCATCATAATTTTGAGCAATATTGCCATCATCAACAACTGAAATATATGAATTTCTGATTAAATCAAAATTCATATACGAAACTTTACGATTTAAATATTGATTCAAATTATTGCTGAAAGCTTTAAATTCAATCGCATTTTCTTCTGATATTTCAACAGATTGTGCCATTGCCTCTCTCACGTCCTTGCCGTATTTCTTTGTTCTTATAGCCTTTGCAATTTCAGTAGGTGTATGTTTATCATCAGTAAATGACGTTTCGTCTCTATATTCAATTGCCATTTTAGATTTTCCTTTCTGTTTATTATCTACCTCCTTATTAATGTGGTTATGTTTTCAATTATCAAAGATGAATTCTATCTTATATCAACGTCAATGTTTGAATAATTTATGATTTCGTAAGCATTTGTTGATGGTACTGAACTACTTTCTTTACGAACTACAATAGGACTATCAGCTTTAATGTTCTTAAGAACAACTTGACAACTGCCTTCTTTTGCATTCTGATAATAGGCAATCTTCATAGAACGTTTGCCGGCTCCATCATAGTCAAAGCCTCCAGCTAATTTCAAACCATCAATAACCAATTTTCCTCTAGTTTGCTTATCGTTGTTATGCAGCGTGAACCCTACATAATCCTCGCTCTCTAAAACACAATTTTTAATCTCAAAATTAAAACCATTTGACGTTCCGCAACAGATAGCCCCGGACGGTGTCCATATATTATCTTTATTTCCACCATGATAAACCTTGCAATTCTCGTAAATATGATACATATCGTTGAAACTAGAATTATTACCAGTTTCATCATGAATTCCATATCTAACGTTCTTAACCCTTAGATTTATTCCAGTAATTCTATTTGCACCATATACTTCAATTCCGGACATGTTAGGGATGCTATTTGTGGTTGCAACGTCATCTGGAACTTCACACGTAATCGTAACACCATTTGAACCATCTAAATTCACGTAAGGTTTTAGAGTCAAACCGTTTCTATTGCCATTGCTGATAGATGAAATAAAATCAGCTCCACCAAGTTCTTGATACAAATCAATATCTTTTTCAACTTTAACTGTAATCGGAAATCTTTCAGATGCAATTTTATTTGCGTAATTAATGGCGTCTACTAATTTGCTAAAAGAATTCCAAGCACCACTGCTATTAACATGAATAATCAGATTGAACAGTGGTTGCCATTCTGTCCAGTAAAGTTTTCCGTCAGCCACTGCTCTATGTCTAATCCAAATAGCATTTTCTTCTGGTGACGTAAATCTTTGAACTGCTGACAATGACTCAACTTTGCCATATGTTTCAATTAAGTATTCATGTTTTTGAGCTGTAATTCTAGGTAATCCTTGTACACTATCAGTTGCTGAAACACCAATATAAAATGAATTTGATTTCATATCATCAGCATTTGTTAAATTTCCAATCAAAGATAGACTCACATTCATATCAACAATTAAACTCCAATCAGTGTAATTTCCGTTCGACGTTTCCCTTTTCCAAATTTTGTTTTGACTCAAGAAAAGTTGAACTGGATATTTATCGCCATAAGTAAATAGCAAGTTAGTACTTGCATTAGATGCGCCATCTGGCAAATTAATCACATCCTTAGATGTTCCCAATAAAGAATACATAGAGTCTTTTCTTGCTCCATCTGCGTTGCCTAGAGATAATCCACTTGTCCCATCTGGCGTAATAGTTCCAACATCAGCTATATATCCAGTACCAACACTTTGATACACTCCAGCGTCTTTCCATGCACCGTTTACCCAATACCATTGATGTCCAGTATCAACTGTTACAAAAATACCATCTTTACCATTTGGAAATGCTTGTTTAATTGCATCTGCATTTGGATATGCATGCACGCCATTATCCATTTGAGCTAAGCGCCTAGCCAATTCATTATTAGCAATATCATATGCTTGCTTAGCAACTGAATTAGGGTCAGTTACACTTTGCATTGCCAACTGTCCCATTTTCTCTAAAGATTGAGCCATTGCGTCACGTGTATCTACACCATGCTTTTTATGTCTAATAGCTTCAGCAATTGTTCTGATATCATTTGATATATAATCTCCTGTCATTGGAGTTTCATCTCTATATGGATTATCCATTAATCTTCCTCCTTATTTTGGAGGCATGAAAACATAACCACTCTAACGTGGCTATGAGCTATCACAACCTCCATTTACATGTTTAAATTTCGGTTGTTTAGCTACCCCCCCCACTCAAAAATGAGGGTTAGATTATATAATCTAATCATCTTATTTCTCCTTTCCTAAAAAAATGTATAAAAAAATAAGCCTTATAAGACTTATCCACCGGCAACTATTCGTGCCATACTATCATTTCTAATCCACCAATTAGGCGGATATGCGTCTATATCTTGCTCCATACATGATTGACCTGGAGCTGGCTCGTAAATCATACGCTTGTTATCCAAAGCAAGCGTAATATGATAACTGGCTCCATGATTTCCATAAAAGCCCATATCGCCAGCCTGAACTTCCGAACGTGAGATTTGGTGTCCGTAGCTTTCCATATCAACTGTATACGCTGGTATGTTAATTCCCAAATCCTTGTAAACTTGAGATACAAACGAACTACAATCCATACCACTGTAAGGATTACCACCTCTAGCTCCACCAGCACCGCCCCAAACGTAAGGAACGCCTAGATATTTACGTGCTGTATCTTGTAACTTCTTAGCTCCACCACTAACTTCCTTGTTAGGAACGTCTGTATAACGTGGTGAACCGGACGGACTCCAACCATGCGTACCTGTTATTTGCGATAAGGCGTTTGGTATGTTAAAGAATGCCAGTAACTGGTCAAACCCTTTCCAAATATCCTTATGACCATTTAAAGCGTAATAATTGAATGTTCCAGGCTTGAACTGCAACAGTCCGGACGCTCTACCGTCTGATAGCCCGTCATCTCCGCCCAATGCCTTTTCATTGCCACTGGATTCAAGATTAATTTGAGCTTTAACTAAATTGACGCCACTATCATCAATATTGACGTTCATTAATCGTGCTGCATGCTTGATAACTGGTCCCCAATCTCCGTTGACTGGTTCAGTTGGTCCACCGGCTACTGTTTGCCCTGAACCTTGACGAACTAAAGCATCACGTCTGAGTTGTGCGTTTTCTTCCTGTAACTTCTTAACTTCAGCAACTAACGCCTTAGTACGTCGTTTGTTCCTTGCCAAATCTGCCTTAGCCTCTGCTAATTCTTCTTTAGTTTTTTTGGCTTGGATTTGATAGTCAACTAAAGTATTTTGCGTACTCTCAACAGTTAAAGTAATGTTGTTAGGGCTTGTAATATCAACGGTTTTCTCAGTAATTCGGATTAACTGCGATACTGCTAACTCATCATTAACAAACATATATCTATGCCCCACGTAAAAAGTACGGTTATCAGTTTCAAAAGTATCTACTTTCCAATTAGTAACTGATATGATTTGTCTAGCCATCCACTCTTGACCTAATCGTTTGAGTTCTGCAGGGTCTGTTACTTCGTCCCAAACTTGAAAGCCCTCAATAATTCCAAATTGTTTCTCTAAAGCGTCGTTATGAATAGCAACGTCTCCGTTATTGACTCCTTGAATGCTTAGCCTTGCTTTAGTGCTTGTTTCTTTGGTAGGGTCTGTTAAATCCTCTTGTGTAGCTCCTAAAGGTATAAGCCTTGTTACAACACTTGTAGGGTCAATCTCAACTTCTGCACTTTGCATATTAACGCCGATTTCCACCTTTTGTTCTGGATGGTCTGCCCCTGGCTTTTTGTTGAAAGTAAAAAGTACGATATAGTGATTATCTTTAACTGCATATCTAACAGACAAATAGCCTTTTAACCTATCAATCAACATAGATTTGATTATTTCCCACGAACTTTTGTAATCCCACTCATAATCGTATGTGCCTTTTGGTTCTAAGCTATTGTCTACTTCTCCAATTTGGTAGTAAACATGCTTATCTTCCGGCATTCTGTTGTTATGTTGAGTCAATACTAAATCTAAAAATTGAGTTGGATTCATGGTATAAGGCTTTCCTGGAACTGGTTGCCCACTATCAAGCAAATAAGACAAGATAGATTCAAACACTAGCTCCTGATTAAAAGCCCCATTGTTATCCATCTTCTTGGTAACTTTTACTAGTCTTCCTCTGAACACTAGCTCGTTATTGTTAGATAGATTATAAACATTAACATGCGTTTTAAACGGTTCTCCATGATCGTAAAGCCATGAATTTCTATCAACCGTAACTGTTAAATCTTCAATCGCATTGAGTTTCAAATTTAGTGTTGCTGATATAACGTAATCATTTGAAAACGCTGGATAGTAGATATTATGCCATGGTGCATCAACTGCTGAACTCTCATAAGCAACAATCTTATATCGCACTAAATCATCTCCTCTCTAGTTCCGGATAGTTCTATAACTCCGTTTCCGTCAAATACAAGTGAATTCTTGCCTTTGTGTAAGCTAAAACTGTACGACTTGCCTGTATTAATCGTGAGTTCATCATACTTAACTGTTCCGGAAACAACTTTAATGCTAACTTCCATCATGCGACTTCCGATATTATCCAAGTCAACGGTAGTTTTCCCATCAATCGTGTAACGCTTATCCATGAAAATCCAGTGTGGAAAGTAAACGTCGTCCCAAATATCATCAAATTCATCATTGTTTCTGATTGCGAACGGATAACAATCAAATGTAACAGTAGCTGTTAAAGTTCCGTTACTCTCGTTATCATCAACGCTTATATCCTTAACTTTGCCTTGCCAATGATAAATCGTATCGTGCGTATCATACAAGGGACTTCTGCCATAAGGCGATAAACTACGCTTAAGCTCCTGTTCAATCTCCTTACGTTCCTCATAATTCCCATTTTTGCCAAAATAAACAAGCTTGTATTCAATTTCTCTTTGCTTAAAAAATCTATCGCCTCTATACGTTGAGAAATCTTCCGAACCTTGCTTATAAGGCACATTCTCAATAACTTCTTGCTCGTCAGGCAGTGGTGCATTACGTTCGACCAACCACCAACCATTTTTACGTGTATCAAAGCCATTGAAAACAAATCCTTCTGTCGGTTCGTTCTTGACTTCCTCGCCTGTATAAGGCTCTAACGGTCTAAATTCGTATTGCATTAGTTCCACCTACCTTGTAAATTTACTCCATTACCAAAAGCATGGTTATATCTGTCATAAGTTCCCCCAACAAGCACATCACCATCTAGGTAAATGTCCTGTTGCTTGTCTGCTAACTTCCGTAATAGGCTATTGTTCTCTTGTGCCATGGTTGGACTATCAATCGTTAAGTTATCACTGAAAGTTCCACCAAAGCCGATAGAGTGTTGCTTGTTTAGGTTCTGATTTGCACTTTGTAAGGCGCTCATTGTGTTCATAAAGTCCCTTGTATTCGGACTTGGTACTGTGATTGTTTCTAAGTTGCTAGATACTGCATCAGATACTGCACCAGCCATATTAGATACACCTTTTTTGACGGTTTCAAATTGGTCTTGTAATCCCTTATTGAAACCAGTCATGATTGCAATACCGGCTGGGATTAAAAGTTTACGGTCAACTCTGATAGGACCTTTATGGGCTTTAATCCAGTTACCAATACCGCCAACGAAAGATTTAACTGCCTCCCATGCTGATTTCAAACCGTTTAGGAAAGAGTTCATGATTGCTCTACCTTGTGCGCCTAAATCGATATGAACAACGGATTTGATAAAGTTAACACCGGCATTGAATATGCTCTTAATCGTGTTCCATACAGTGCTGATAACAGACTTCAAGCCATTCATTACGGTTGTTATCACTGCTTTAACGCCATTGATTCCGGCACTTACAACAGATTTAATACCATTCCAAACAGTAGTGGCAATTGAAACAATTGTGTTCCATACTGCTGACCAATTGCCTTGAATAGCTTGCGTAATAGCTTGGATAATGCCGGCTACTATGTTAATAGCGGTAGAGATTACAGTTACAACCATGTTCCAAACCGTTTGAACTACTGTTACAATTACGTTCCAAATCGTTGACCAAACTGTTTGGATAATCGTAAGCGTTGCTTGGATAATTGATGAAATCATTGTTATTCCAGTCTGTACTGCTGTTGTAATCATGTTCCATACAGTTTGTGCCACTGTTGAAATTACGTTCCACACTGCTGACCAAATTGCTTGAATTACGGTCATCACGCTTTGAATAACTGTTGAGATAACATTAATTCCTGTTTGAACTACTGTTTTAATCACGTTCCATATGGTAGTTATAACTGCTACTAAGCTATTCCAAATAGGTGTGGCTACTGCGACAATCCCTTGCCAAATTGTTGAAAAGAACGCTGATAAGCCACTCCAAATTGTTTTAGCAACGGAAACGATGCCTTGCCACAAAACTGTAAAGAATTCCGTTAATGATTTCCATAAGTTTTTGAATGCGTCAATAATTGGCGATACTGCTTGAATAAATCCATTCCAAGCTGTTGTAAATACACTAACAATTGAACTCCACACACTTTGAGCTACTGAAACAATTCCTTGCCATAAACTTGAAAAGAAACCAGTTATACTACTCCATACGCTTTTGACCTTGCCAATAACTGTTGTGAACGTGTTTACTATCGCACTCCACACGCTTTGAGCAATCGAAACTAGCCCTTGCCATGCGTTGCTTAAGAACTGAGTAAATCCTTGCCACAACTTTTGACCTGTTTTTGTTTGAGTAAAGAACCAAACTAAACCGGCAACGACTGCAGCGATACCGGCAATCAATACTACCCATGGATTTAATCCTAAAAGTGTAAAGAATGCCTTGATAGAATTCTCTGCACCTGCTACTAATTGCACGAACGCCTGTAAGTTCTGTAATCCAGTTATCAACGATTTCATGCCAGTTGCGGCAGCTTGAACGCCTTTAAATGCTCCGATAAAAGTAACTACACTAACCGCCAAAGGACCAAGCCAATCTTTATTTTGATTTATGAAATTGAACAGCCCTTGAATTGTTGAGAATAAAGATTTAAAAAACGGTTCAACTTTCTGTAAAGCTGGTCCAATTTTATTAAAACTTTGTTCTGCAACGTTACCAATATTAGTTATAATATCGGCAATACTCATACCTGTTACTTGTTCAGAAAAATCACTAAATGCAAGAATAGCCTTACCAACGCCACGAACAATTGCCGTTTTCATGTTTTCCATTGCTGTTCCAATACCTGACGTTGAGTCCATGGCGATCTGATGCAATGACTTCAAGCCTCCACCGCCATTTTTATCAAGACTGATTAAAGCGTCCATAAATTCCTTTGTGGAAATTTTGCCACTTGATAAACCATCTTTAAGTTCTCCTGTTGTCATTCCTAATTGCTTAGCAATAGCATTTAAAACTGGTCCCATGTTACTGTTCATCATAGACATCCAAGTCATACCGTCGATTTTGCCGTTAGCAAATGCCTGCGATAACTGAATTGTTGCATTGCTTACGTCTGCGGTACTTCCACCAAATCCGATTATTGCGTCATTTAAAGCGGACCATACTTTTTGTGATTTTCCTAAATTGCCAGTTGACGCTGCAATCATCTGAACGCCTTTAACCGCTGAGTCTAAAGAGGTAGGTAGTCCCTTAATGCTTGCTTGCAATCCATTCATTGCTGATTTAGTTTGATTTGCTGAAAAACTCATATTGGCAAATGTTCTATTTGAATTATTTAAAGTATCAATTCGGCTTACTGCTGAACTTACTGAACTTTTAATAACATCAAACGCTTTGCCAGCAACTGCAACCAATCCCATACCACTTGCAACTGATTTGAAAGTTCCAGTCATTGAATTTCCGCTTTTACTAACACTATTCGATACAGTATTGCTAGTTGCTCCTAGCTTGTTCATCATCTGCATGGCTTTGTTTGTAGTTGACGTAAAGTTTTCATCAATAGCTTGTAACACCGCTTTAACACTGAATGATTGTGCCATTTAGAAACCACCCCTTTCTTCTTCGTTTCGCATGCTCCAAGGTATAATCTTTCCTTGTTTCTTAAGTTGCCTAAACTCTTTCAGTCTTTCAGCGAACAAGTTTTCATTTGTTCTCAACGTGTTCTGTTTCTTAGTTGACTTATAATCTGCCTCGAAATTTCCTCTAACCTCATCAATCATCTTGTTAGTATCAAAGAATTGGTCAAACTTCCTAAATTTAGGTTTAGGATTTTTTGAGCTACCTGTTGTGGCTTGTACTTGTTGATTAAGCCACGCTTGGTAAGCTAATTCTTCGTTACGTTTGATTGTTCTAAGCTGAAACGCCTCTAAACGTATCAGATACTCATCAAACGTCATCTTTTCAATCTCTCGCATACTAACTAAGCCTAGATATGCTAGAGAGTTTAGAACTATCTCGTGATACATCTGTTCACTTGATAATCCTGTATCTCCAGTATCTAGGCTTTGAGGTTTTTTGCTACTAACTTAGTAGCTGTGCTTTCATTAATTTGTTTTAAGATATCTTCAAAATACTTCTCTAAATCTTCAAGGCTGACTTCCTTGTCGATAAATGTTTCCACGTCGTCCATGCTTGGACGTGGTTTATTATCATAAGCTGATGCATAAATCACGTTACACAATGCCACTGGGTCGTATGTTTGTAATGCTGGTAATGTTCGCATTAGTGCCATACCAAGTGAAACACCGTTATTAGATACGCTTGCCACTTTGTCAAGTTCACGTACAAAACGAATTCCAAAATTTAACTCATATTCTGTGCCTTTGATTTTAATTTTCATTTAAAAAACTCTCCTTTGAATTAAGCTTGTGGTGTTGTTGCTGAACCTGTTCCACGGTCTGCGTCTTTCCATGCTGTTCCGTTGCCTGTTTCATCTGAACTAGAAACAACACCTAAGCCTCTGAATACGTATGCTAGTTCTTCCTTGGCGTTTGCCGGTAATTCTAACCAACCACGTTGTGGAGTTCCGTCAACGCTAAACGTTACATCTCGTGTTGAGTTGTCGTCAGGGTCATTGTCGTTGCTATCTTCAGTTACTGACCCTTGAGCATACCAAGCAAATACTTTGCCTTCTGAATTTTTACGTGAAATGTTGACGATCCAAATTTCAACCTTTTCATTTTGAATTAAAGCATCGTACAAATCATCCGAAACCTTAGAAATGTTGTTTACAAATTCCACTTCGATTTCTGTTTCTAAAGAACTTGACGTGCCAACTGCTCCATCTTTTGTTTGAGTTGTATCACTATCACGTTGAGGGTCAAATGATAAGGACGTTTGATAAGGGATAAGTTGTCCTTGTTCTTTTTCTGCATTCTTCAATAAACGGATATATGCCAAGGTATCCATACCTTGTAAAACTTGTGGTATAGCCATTATTTTCACTCTCCTTAACTTAAATTAAAAACAAGCGTCATCATGCCATGATTTAGCACGGTATTCGGAACGCTTGTATCTTGAATTATTTGATTTTCATACTGGTCTATACGTAATCTGACAAACGTATCTCCTAGCCTTACCGGTTGCATACACTGGATAAAGATATCGTTCATCATTTGAGAGACTTCAAAACGGCTTTCTCCATCTCCCCATACGTCCACATTAGCCACTATTTGCCCCTGTACTGCGTTTTTAGTTACAACCGGTAGTGTTTGTACTGAACCGACTAAAACGAATGGATAAGGTGCGTTTTCGTTCTCTAATGGCAAATGGTCGTATGTTGTATAGCCTGAATTTAAAGATAATTGATAAATATAGTCAAAAATTAATTGGTCTGGTGTCATAATTCCACCTACTTAAATAACTTCTCTAAATCTCCACGAAATTGTGGCTCTACCTTGCTAAACGCCGGACCTAACGTTGGACGCCTTGCCATGAACCTTGTTCCATACTCAAGATACGGAAAATACTTAGTGCGTGGCTGTACTTCAGCTTTAAAGTTGCTTTTACGTAAGGTAACGCTCCTTTTGGTTGCTCCTGTACTGTATCCAGCCGTATAAGCCCTGTCCATGTTGTTCATGGTCGTTGTTTGTAGATTAGCTCCATGCTTTGCCACAATCTGATTTACCTCATTAGGAAAACGTAACACGTTCCCTTGCAATGCTGATTTTAATTCCTTGACACCACTGATTTTAATTCTACGTCGTGCCATACCCTAGCCCTCCCCTACGATTAGAGTTGCCATCTTCTGCGTTTGTCGCATTGTCTGAAGTCGATATTTAGTTTTAGAATTCCCAACAGTAACGAACGCCCAATTTTGATAGGGTAGTTCCGGAACTCTGATAACTAGGCTATTATCATCAAACTTGCCAAACAATTGGATAGCTCTGTTAGTTCCTAAGTCTGTAACGTTAGCCATGCAACCACCAAGGAAATCAATCCCTCCAACATATCCATGCGTTGATGGGTCATAGTGTTTTTGGCTTTCAGAATAGAAACTAACTAAAGTATCAAATCTCATACGTCATACCTCCTATATGGATCAATCATATATAACAATCCATCTGAATTGTTTCTACGCTTGTACTCCTCAATGTCGCTCTCAAATGCGTCAAAATCGTTGTTGCTAAATGTGATAGACTCGCCCTCTTGAGAATAGGACGTCATACCCTCATTTCTCACACGATTAAAACGACGTATAGCGACTTCCAAAGGTATATATGATAATTCGCTAGGTATATCTTCATCAGCCTTTAAACCTAGCTTAAATCGTAAAGACAACTCTGTATTTTTAATGATTAATTGCAAGAGACTATCAGACTCCTTGTTTTCATCTGATAGCCCCAACATGATTTTTAAGTCTGATAGCTCCATGTTTCAACCTCTCTTTATTCAGATTTAACTGGTTCTGCTAAAGTTCCCTTGATTACGCCGTTAGCAACTTCTGGGAAAATCTTAATGCCCCAATATAGTGTGCTTTGGTTTGTCAAGTTTGTTGTGTTGTCATCACGAACTAAAGCAATTAAGCCTGTTTCGTCTGTTGTGATAGATTTGTTTTCAAACAATTTACGACTTTCGCCATTAGTATCTAAGTACATCAAGTTAATGTTATCCTTAACAGTTGCATAGAATGTACCTTCTGAAACACTGGAGTTCATGATTAAAGTAACTCCACCCATAAAATTGTTAAGTAATGTTAAACCAAAGCCAACGCTTGCTCCGTTTGTAATGTCTGCTGCACCTAGATACTTGGCTGCATCCATTGGATTGATAAACACGATTGTGTCTACTGCGTCATCATCAAATAATACTTGTAATTTACCAATAGATTGAGCAATAGCATTTTGTAAACCACCTAAAGCTCCTAAATCTGTTGGTGCTGTTGCAAGAAAATCAAAGAAACTCTTGCGAACGTTCTTTTGAATTTCACGTAAAATGCGCTTATCGGATTGTAAGACTGCCATATCGTATCCAACACGTTGTACTTCTTCAATAGACACTGCCTTACGTGCCTTTTCAAATCCGACAGTAAAGGAACGGTCTTTTGTACGTTTTACTCCACTCAATGGGATATCTTCGCCTTCGCCAACGTTTGTTGTGCTAGCCATATCAGTAGTGAACTTGTACATTTGAATGGTATTGCCTTGTGTCATTGCTTGTGGGCGTGTAGTGCTTAATGCTTGAGTTAATTTTGTGATACTTTCAGAAAAGCGTTCCACAAAGTCCTTTGCTTGTACTTCGCCCATATCTGGTGTTTTGATTAATTTTGGATCTGCCATAATTTTTTCTCCTCCTAGCTAAATAAGGACCAGTTATCACGCATTGCTTTTTGGCGTTCTGCTGTGTCCTTAATATTTCTAATTTCATCTTTTGTCATTTTCGTTTTAACTCCTGTTACTCGTGGAGTTTTACCTGCTAACAATTCCTTACGTGCATCTTCCTTGATTTTTTCAATGAAATTTGTAATTGCTTGAACATTAGCAACGGTCTTTTTGTTATCATTTACAACGACCATATCAAGTACATTGTCTGGAACTGAAATTCCGGACTCTTCAAAAACTTGCTTGGTTTGTTTTAAGTCCTCGTTGCGTGCTAAACGTTCTTCAAGTTCCTTGATACGTCTATCTTTGGCATCTTCTTCCTGTTTAGCTTTCTCTTCGTCTGATAGTTCCTTGATACTCTTGTCATTGCTTTCGTATTTAGCAAGTTTGGCTTTAAGTTCCTCAACTTCCTTTAAAGCTTGGTGCTTGCTTTCTTGCTCCTTGCTAATACGTTTTTGTAACTTCTTAGCAATCTTCTCTGCGTCTACTGGTTTCTTGTCTTGGACGTCCTTTTCAACCGTTTCAACGTTTTCTTGATTGTCTTGAACTTCAGTTACTTGTGTTTCTTCTGTATCCATAATTGGACCTCCTACTCGCATTTAACGTCATGGGAGACTGTTTACTCAAGTTGTTCTTTAACGACTGCAAACATGGAAAAAGTCGTGTAGGTTTTAGGATTTGAAATCCGTAAACCCTAAATTTATGTATAAAAAAAGCACTCACAAATTATGGGTGCTTAATTTCTCTGTTGTATTCGTGATAATAGGCGTCAAAATAAAGTTCATCTTTATCGCCGTTATAAGTAATTTCATAGTACATACCATCTTCAACAGTAGTAGACAATAACGCCTTATTGTTTTGTAATGTTCTATTGAGCCATACAACATACACTTCATTAGTTGAAATCTCATTAGGTGGAGTTGTCATTGTCATTGACCCATTGTTATACTCAACCACTTTCTCCTTACATAATTGAATGAATTTATCGTTATCCATATCTTTTCCTCCAAAATAAAAAGCACTCATGAAAATGAATGCTTAGTATAAAATATCTTCGTTGTAATATTTGTTGTAAATCTCGTCATCTTCTGGAACTTTCTCTTTTGCGTTAGCTTTATAAGAATTATCTGCATCATCAACCCAGTAAGCACTTATCCCACATCTACAATTAGGGTGTGCCGGAACTGTTGGCACGTTGTCTACTTCATAAACGCCACGCCCCCACTTAGTATCATGCCTATAAATATCACTGCAAATCTTGCATGCATTCGGTTCTGCGTGCCACTGGCAAAATCTATAATCCATCTCAATAAACGAATTCTTTTGAGCTACAAACTGTACTCTGGCACTCTCAGTACGTGCAAGGCGTTCTGTTACATATCTATGATTAGTAACTACTGTTCTAACGTGTTCTTTAAGCAATCGTGCCATCTCTCGTGGATTATCTCCACGTATAATCCCTGTTGATATAACTGCGTCTAACTCAGCCTTTAAAGCGTCCGTATCTGCCCACACACGTTGGCTGAAATTGGCGCTACCTGTTTGAGCCATTACAACCGTTGCGACTTCCTTGCTAGTCCATAACGACGTCTTGGTTAAATCTTCGCCTAAGATACCGGATTGACGTTTAACTTCGTCCATATAATCATCTTGGATTTTGTCTCGCATATCGTTGCTTACATTCATACCTAAATCAACCATAGTGAGTCCTACTTGTGATTTTAGATACTCAAGTCTATTCAGTCGCATGGTAGCATTGTAAACTTTCATACGTGCGTTTTCTTCCGGTGTAAAATCTGAATACGATACTTTTTTACCTTGACTTCTGAGCCTGTTTGCTTTAGCTACAAGCTCCTTAGCCTCACGCTCGTATTTCTCTATGTCAAACTCATTAACTGCCCTGTAAGCTCCAGTAATGCCGATACCATCATTATGTACTTCGGCTATTTTCTGATACTCAGCATCAATTTTGTTGTAAATATCGTCAATAGCCCTTTCGTAATATTCCATTAAACGATTATTAAACTTCCTGTCGTTCTCTAGGTTTTGAGCTATCCACTTCTTCTCGGCTTGTTCCCTGGCTTTCCAGTAAGCCTCGTTCTTCCGGTTCTGCATCAGTTACACCACCTTTGAACATATCAGTAGCATTAATTGAGTTCTGTAATGATTGCTTGATTAGGTTTTCTTTCTCTTCGCCTATCTTTTCAATTTCTGCTTTAGGGTCGTCAACGATAGATAACACTTTAAGTTGCGTTTCTTTAGATACAACGCCCTCAAGTGTTTTGGCTGTGTTTGCCTCGTCTGCGTCGTTTACTGGGATATTGCGTTTAAATGTCAACGATAATTCAGCTTTGACTTCATCAGCTGTAACACTGCCGATAACCTTGCCTAAGCTTATGATATTACCAAGGAAATTAGTTAAAGCTATCGTGAATTTACGTTCCTCTAATGCTGCTTGATTTTGCATGCTTAGCAACTTGTATCTAATAGCTACGCCACTAGAGTTACCACTAAACGCCTCATCATTTAAGTTAGCTACCATAGCGGTCTGGAAAATATCATTAACTAAACGATTAAGCATGTTCTCTTGCATATTGTCGCTATCTGGCTTGGCTAGAAACTCAACTCTCGCATTAGCTGACTCTGGGGACGGATCATAGAACGCCTTTGCCTCTCCATTAAAATTAAGAATAGGCTTACCTGTTTCTGGGTCTTTAGGTAAATTTAGTCCTAATAATAGCAAGTAAGCTTGGTCGAAATACTGAATTTCGTTAGCCTTTTGACTAAACGCCTTATCGTATGCGTCAACTAGAGTCCTAATCTTTCCGACCAGTGATAAACGCTCTTCGTTTGCGTAAAATTCTACTGCCGGAACTTCCTTAAATGGAACAATAGCCCCTGTTTCTTCCAGCTTTCCATCTTTGTCAATGCTATAAACTTTGCTATCAGTGTAAACTTCCCCAACTAATTCAGAATTAAAATAAGCATATCTAACAAATGCGATAGGTTTACGCTTGATACTTGTATCATAGATAATAAAGCCCTCGTCTGGTGGAACTACTGCAACACAAGTATTACTATCTTCATCTTGATAAGCTAGCATATAGGATAATCCATAAATTGCCACTTGCTTGGCTACTTCTGACAACTTATCTTGGAAAGTATTTACCTTAAGCCAATCCTGTAATAACTCGTTCTTGCTATCATCTTCTAACTGGATTTTAACTGGCGTCCCCATGAAATATCCGATATACGTATCTACTACGTAATTAGCCCAGTTACTGATTACTCTGTTATCTGGTCTAAAACTCTTAGGATCAAACTTCTTCTTTAAAATCTTATGTTCGCCGGTATAATAACGGTAGTTCTCCCCATACGTTGTAATGCCACGATTATAGTTGATGAAAGTTAGAACATCTTCGCCTGTTAGATCTTCATTAGGATAAAGATACAAGCCTTCTTTAGATATATAAGCACTGCCGGCAATCTTCACACTATCTGCCACGTTTTCCACCTCCTAGATATAGATTGAATTGATAAATTGAGCGTCGTTGTTCAAATGCTCGTTATAAATTGCGTATCGCATAGCGTCCATTACGTCGTCGTTTTGTTTCACTGGTTCGCCGGTTTTATCGTCCCAAATGTACGTGTAAATCTCATCTAGGAACGATTGCACTGCTGACTCCAAAACAAAAAAGCGTCCTAACTTCATCAGTTTAGCCACGCTTTCTATTCCAGCCATTCGTGCCTTGTTTGCATTTCTGGCACTTATTCCGTTACGTAAGAACTCGTTATAATTATCAGGTCTTGCACCGTCTATAAAAAAGGTAACGTTGTATCCGTATCTTTTCTGAATATCCTTAGCAATCTTGACCCAATAATCAATGAATTTGTGTTTTTTGGTATGTTCTTCAATCAGATAAGTATTACCCTTATCATCATCTCCAAACAACACTATTGAGCCTTTATGTTCAAAGCCCCAGTCAACTCCTGCATAGTAACGTAAATCTTTTGGTACTTCATCAACTAACATACGTTTCTTGTCAAAGTCCTTATATACCATACCCTCGCCGGATACCCACAAGCCTAATATATCCCTCTCATACATCATGCCACTTGGTGTCATAGCCTTTTGGTCGTTGATATACTCTTCGCCCAAAAAAGCCTCGTTATCTTCCAAAGTGAAATGCGTGGATACTGTTCTGACTTCTGGCTTATCGTTGTCTAAATAATCAACCTTTAACCAATGTTGTGGATGGTCTGGGTTGGTATCACATATAATCTTAGCTCCATCACTGGAACATCTATCCATAATTTCCTTGAACACGTACTTATTAGCAAGGGACGCCTCATTAACGTATGCACCCCATGCGGTCATACCACGTATAGCACCTAAACCACCAATTGAACCGGTATAAGCTAGAACGACCTTGACACCAAATAAAGTGAAATTTCCATGCTTATCAAACTTGAATTCTATTCCATACTTATTCCTCAATGGATTAAGTATGTTTTGTTCAATCGTTTTAGATGAAACTCCGGCTAGTATGTATTGTGGTTCTCTGAATTTAACTGTGTCTGCTCGTTTCCTAACTGCTCTTAGTTCCATCAGAAACAAATCATTATCAATTACAGTCTTTCCACTTCGCTTTGCCCCATAGTTAATCATCAATCGAAAGCCTTGCTTGTACTTCCTCAAGACTTCGATTTGACGTTCACTATACATCTGCCTTAGTCCCATCTTCTTTCACTTCCTTATCTGCAAGCGTGTCTAATTTGTCTAGATATTCATTTAGTAACTCTACACCACTTGAGCCACTATCCTTGAGTACTTGCGCTTTGTACTCTGCGATATCTGCCTCTGCGTTTGCTTTGCGTATCTTCGCCTTATCAAGTTCTGGCGTGCTATTGTCAGATATCATACCTGACATTTTTAGAATAGTGATAGCTGTTTGCAATCGCACCATTTCTGATTTAGCATTTAACAAGTTGACTAACTCTCTTAATGCTTTGCTTTCAAAATCTTTTTTAACAACTAAACCTTTATACTGTTCTTGTGCAGCTTTAAATTTAGAGTCATTTTTCCATTTGTTCAAAGTCTGCCTAGAACGGTTTACACTTTTTGCTATTTCCTCATCGTTTAAATTACCCTCAAATAGCATTACAATAGCCTTTTGGCGTCTTTTGTCCAATTCAAAAAAAGGTCCGTTTTGTAAACTTTTGTAAACCTCACTCACTTCATATCACCCACCACCTTTTAATATCATTAATCTTTAAATATGTATTTTTACTATTCATCTTCTACTCTTCGATACATCTCTTTAAATATTTCAGGATCACAACCATAAATGTTTCCTCGTGTATCCTTAACAATGTAATAACCAAGTTTAATGCTTTCTACACCTTCCAGGGTTACAATCTTCAATTCATCATTTTTATCAAAATAAATATGTTCGTCGTTAATCTTCTCTTCCAACCACTTTGGCAACTCAGAAAAATAAGGCGCTGTTGGTTTATCATAAATAACTGCCTCAATTGTTGCCACTTTTACGTACTTCATATAGTCAGCCTCCTAAATTGCATAAAAAAAGAACAGTCGTTAAACTGTTCTCTAAGTCCTAATTAAGGAAATAAATTATTGAAAAATGATAAATTAATTGAAAAGCCTAATACTGATGACAAAACTCAGTTAGTTCCACATAACGCTGTGGTTGCGGTATGGATCGTGCCATACACACAAAGTAGTGTCCCGGACTTGAACCGGAACCACACTCCTTCGGCTTAAATAAATATTATCCTAAAAATGGAGGTATATTTAGTCTTCTACCAGCAATTAGAACATCTGCAATATCTGCACAACCATGCTAAACTGATTTAATGTCAGAGTGTGGCGCTCCTACACACCACATAAGAGACAAGCTCCAATAGACTTGTCTCACTATACGTCTTTGAAAAGCATAATATTAAATTTTGTGATGAAAGAAATTAATTATTTATATGTCTTTCGACAATAATATAATAACACCTTTTCCGTTTTATTTCTTCCTTTTGTTTTCAATGTACGTTTTCAAAAATTCCCTTTGGTTTCCGTTTTTATGTAATAATCAAATATAGACATGCAAATCTGGGCAATGTAAATTTTGAACTTCTAAAATATCAGCAAATTCATTTAAAGCTCGTTTTCTGATTAAGTAGTATCTTGACTTTTCGTAATGTAGCGTCTGCATTGCCTCAACTGAACTAATTTCTCCAGTTACGTTACTAAATACCACTTTAAGCTCATTTGACCCTTTATCTATCGTTTGACTAACTCCATCTACAATTGCCTTTGCATATAAATATTTGACCATCTTCTCCTCGTTACTGTTTCCAACGCTCCCCCCAGGCATACCACTTAAGCTCGGACTCTTTAAATTCTCTGGGTTTGCTTGCATACATATATCGTACAATCTGGGATAGTAACTTCTGTTTGTCAGAAACTCCACGACGTTCTCGGCTGTTCTATCATAATCAATCTTAGGTAAACCTAGTAACACATCTTCCACAAGTCCACGCTCCTAATATGTTATAATTATTCAAGTTGATATAATTTGCGTGCTTTCTTGGTGGAAAGTGCGTTTTTTTTATTTGTCCAAATGCTCCCATAATTCAATCGTAAACACTACTGCTGCCGACGTAATAGAAATATTGCCACCTATTCCAATTAAATAAAATCCAGCTCCATACACGCCTATTGCATCAAGTACGTATCCAGTAATTACTGCAATTAAGCTCATGATTGAAATTGTTGTAAAAATTAATGCTATGTTCTTTTTCATGCTTAAAATCTCTTCCTCTTCTTGAATGTTCTGTATTTGTAAATCTTGTAACTTGTTCTCGTGATTAATAAGCCTCTATCAATGTATTTTGAAATTGACCGATAATCTTTTCTATTTAAAAACTTAGCCACATCTTGCAAACTGTAAAACTGACGCTTTTCTTTAGTAACAACGTCATATAAGTAATACGACTTCACACGTTTGTAATAATTGTCAATAACATCTTTCATGCCTAGCATTTCGCCTTTATGTCTTGTGTACTTGACTCCGTACTTCCAAAATGCTTTGGTTGGTTGTAAATCCTTGTTAATTAACTCAGATATTTCTCTAATTTCAACCTTTGATAATCCTATTTTGTCTGCCGGTCCTCCTTTATCTCTAGCTTTTAGGATTCTCTCCCAACACTCCTTTAATTCATTTGGTAGTTCCTTGATATGTTCGTCCCATTCCATGATTGGACGCCATTGTTCTAACATGTTGATTGCTGTTATAAGCTCCATTTTTACCTCTCCTATCGTTTTGTTTGTTATACCGGTATAAATACCTTGCCACGCCCTCAAAACGTGTGACCGGCTCAAATCTTGCGGATACAAGGTGGATAGTTACAGACTACGAAGAATATAATGCACGGAGGATTTGCTCCTCTCTAATTTTTTGTCTGTAACTGTTGTGTTAAAAGATTAAGTAGTGGATTTAGTTGAAATCCTATCGGCAATAAATTTGCTTGGTTGCTACGTGTTTTGTATAAAATAACGAAAAGGAAAACTCACACCTACCTTTTTAATAAATTTGTTGTGTAGCTCCCTTACGTCTTTATCGCCTATGACTTAACACTCTTTGACAAGTGCTAAGCCTAACGTTTGTTTGAGATCCTGATTGTTACACGGCATTGTGTGAATGTATATCAAACGTTAGTAGTTTAACGACTTACTAAGGTCAAATATTAAAATTCACTTAGTTCTTCATCTACTGCATAGCCAACAATGTTATCATTCATCAAGCTAAATCTTATCGCTCTATCTTTGCCTGTTGATTCTCCATAATAGTGGATAATCAAAGCAAATTCATCTTCAAACTCTTCAACTTCTCGGCAACTTTTAACGTGTTTAAAATGGAACGTCTTGCCACTTGCTAAAAATATTGTTACTTCTCTTTCGCTGTTGTTCATTGTAATTCCCACCTACTTAAGTTTTTCCATCAGTTCTATCAATTTTTGATTTATTGAAATTGTCATTATTGCTATTGTTGTTTCAATTGGCAAATCTTTTGTTAATCCGATAATAGCTGTTGAGATTGATAAAATAAGTGATATGATTCTCGTTATATTTATGATTTTCATTGTTCCTCCTAAAATACGTTTATTTCTGCATTAACTTTTAAATCATCTTCATCTCTATTTGCGATAGTTAATTCCTCAAGTGTTTCATAATTAGTAACTACATGATCGTTTAAATTA
>ERZ808240.863-NODE-863-length-38990-cov-4.531244_pt1 | contig 38990 bp, 34 predicted proteins | sample MGYA00521084_ERZ808240 | MGnify/ENA primary metagenome ERZ808240 (study PRJEB31516, sample SAMN03275571) | gut metagenome | biome: mammalia-associated habitat; material: feces | host: Papio cynocephalus | place: Kenya | collected 2012-08-06 ... | reverse complement strand
GGGCGGGTTTTCACTTTTGACCTGCTCTTCCCACAACGCCTCGGCTTATTCCCGTAAGCCGTTCTATCTGCCTGACGGTAGCACCCGCGTTTTTTAATGCAACAAGGGCTGTATCCCTTTCTTTTCGGGTCACCTTGCCCAAATCGGCAAGGTGCTCGATTCCTAGGGCTTCTTCGGCAATTTCGCGCACCACTTGGTCGGATAAGCGCTTGCGTCCGCGTTTGCTTGCGGGCGCGTTCTCGTCTAGGAACTTGTCGTTGCATTCCATGCGGTGAAACGCTTCGAACTCGCTGGTGCTTCCGAACATCCCAAGCGCAAGCGAGGTGCTTACCAGATCGGCGCTTCCCGTGTATTCCCGATAGCTGCTCCATGGATAATCGTCAAACGGCGCGAATCCGGCCTTCTGCGGATTGAGGTGGATATAGCGAAGGGCCGCGAGGAGCTGCTCGTCAGAATGAATGGGCTCGCTGCCGAATCTGCCCTGGAAAAGCGTTCCAGCCCTTTCGTACTTGCCGTTGAAGTATTGCGCATACGAAACTTCAAGGCGCTTCATCGCTTCAGAGAGCTGCCTCATTTCCATTGCGATAAGGAGATGAAAATGGTTTCCCATCAGGCAATAGGCATGAAGATCGCAATCATCGGAACGCGAGAACCTGCGTAGCAAGCTTAGAAAATAGGCGTTGTCTTCGTCGTCCTCCAGGATTTGCTGGCGACCAACGCCGCGTGCAAAAACGTGATAGACATCATGCTCGGAAAGCTTTCGTGGAGTTCGGCTCATCGGTTGCGCCTTTCGCTCAGGGCGGGTGCTGGTGGTGCCTTTTTATCAATGTAACATATCATCTGAAACAGTCTGAAAGCGAAATGAGGGCAAGCGAATAGTGGGACGGTACCCGACCCTTGTCTCACTCGTGCGCCTCATTATCCTTCGTGGGACAGTACCCGACCCCTGTCTCATTATCCTTCGCGTGCGGTTAAACCGGTTACGCCTTGCACCGCTAGGATGCCGATGGCGTGGGAGAGCTTGGCGGCGTCTTGCTTGCACCCTTCGGAAATCCAGCGGCGGATGATGCCGAGGATTCCCGCGGCAATGTATGCGCTTGCAAGCTGCGTGTCGGCTTCCTCGAGCGTCCCGAAGCGCTCCGCTATGGCCGCAACGATGCTGCGGCGGATAAGGCTGTCGGCTTTGGCGCTGAACGTTGGCTCGATCTGCTTCACCAGGAACAGGCAGGCTTCCGTCTCGTGCGCTGCAACGAAGCGCAGGGCGTCGTCGATCATGGGGAAGCTGGTGGGGTCGGTGCAGGTTGCAAGCGCGTGCTCCATTTCCGTCTCAAGCTGGCTGATAAGGTTGTCGCCCATCTTCTCCGCCAGGTCGAACACGTCGCGGTAGTGCGTGTAGAACGTGCCGCGCGACACGCCGCTTGCCGTCACCAGCTCGCTTACGGTTATCTTTTGGAGCGTCTTTTCCGACGCAAGCTGCAAAAACGCCTGCTGCAAAGCTGCCTTCGTGCGCTGTGCGCCCTGATTATCCTTGTGATTCAACGCTGCCCCCTGATGCGCCGTTCAAAACTTGTACACGAGCGCAATGATTGTTCATTGCTATTCGCGCCTTGTTTCAATATTTTAATGACTGTTAAAAATTATACAAGTGTCAAAACTGTCAAGCTGAGTTCGAACGAGGTGCAACAGCGTGAAGAAAACAAGCGGAATGGCCAGCGAGGCTTTGGGCAAGACGATTGCGAAGGTTGTTGCCGTAGCGCTGATTATCGGCCTGTTCTCGGCGTTTTATTGTTGGAGCTTTTGGGATCCCGTTGGCGCTATGAAGCGCGTGCCCATCGGCATCGTGAACCTTGATGAAGGGGTTGAGGTGAACGGGAAGCAGGTGAACATCGGCTCCGAGATAACTAAGGCCGCAAGCGAAGGCGATGAGGCGAACTTCGTCGAGCTGGATGCGCAGGCACTTGACAACGGCATCGAGAACTCGGGCTACTCCATGGTGTTCGAGATTCCCGCGGACTTCTCCTCGAAGGTGGCAGCCGGTATGGATGATATTCCGCAGGCTGCTGAACTGGAGATATACAAGAACATCCGTTACAACTACATTTATGCGCAGCTTTCGACGCAAATAGAGAAGGCGTTTGAGGGCAGCGTGAACTCGGCGATCGCGAATGTGTACGTGACGGGCGCGTATTCCGGGCTTGAACAGGCGCGCAACGGCCTGCAGGAAGCGTCGGACGCATCGGGCAAGCTTGCCGATGGCAGCGGCACCCTTGCGGACGGCCTTGCAACGGCAACGGCGGGCGCGCAAACCGCATCGTCGGGCGCGGGCCAGCTTGCCTCGGGTGCGAGCAAACTTGCCGATGGGACGTCGTCGCTTGCCTCGGGCGCGAACTCGCTTGCGCTTGGCACGCGAACGCTTGGGGATTCGGTGTCGAACCTTCCCGGCAGCGCGGCGCAGCTTGCTTCGGGCGCCACCGCTGCGCTCGACGGCGTTGCAAACCTGGCCAACGGGGCAGGGACGCTTTCGGGCGCCGCGCAGACCGTCGCCGATGGGCTGGGCTCCCTTTCCAGTGGGCTGACATCCGGCAAGCAGCAGCTTGACACGGCGCAATCGAGCCTGAACGCGTTGTCGACGCAGCTTGGTGCGGGCAGCGAATCCGCTGCTCATCTGGCAGATGGCGCACTGGCGGCGCAGCAGTGTTACCAAGCTGCATTGGCCGCTGTCCAGGCAGGCGGGTCGTTCGGCGGGAAAACGGCGGAGCAATGGCAGGCAGCGGGCGATGCGGCGATCGCGCAGGTTTCCGATGGCGCAAGCGCCATGTCGGCGCAGTTAAGCGCGGCGGCAAGCGGGGTTGATTCCGGTGCTGCTTCTCTTGGGGCGGCGTCCGAGGGGATTTTGAATGCCGTTGCCGCAATCGGTTCCGCCGATGAACCTGCCGAAACGCTTGCGTACGGGCAGGCGCAGATCGTGGCGGGGCTGGGCACGATGTCGGGCGGGCTTTCAAGCGCGCAATCCGGCTTGGGGACCCTTGCCGCGGGCACGAGCACGCTTGCCGCTTCGATGCCTGCGCTTGTGTCGGGCGTTCCGCAGGTTGATTGCGGCACTCAATCGCTTGCAAGCGGTTCGGCTACGGTAAACGACGGCGCGGCCCAGGTGGCTGATGCGTCAACGACGCTGGCGGGTGCGTTGCCTTCCCTGCAAGACGGTGTGGCCCAATGCCAGGACGGCGCCGGGCAGGTTGCATCGGGGGCTTCCAGCTTGCAAAGCGCCACATCCGACGGTGCCGAAACCATCGCAAACTCTCTTGGCACGAGCGCAAGCGACATGGGCTCATATGTGGCCGACCCCACCAACGCGCACGAGGAGCGCTACGGCTCGCTTGATTATTACGGGCAAGGGTTCTCGCCGTTTTTCATGACGACGTCGCTGTGGCTAGGCGCGCTGATCATCTTCTTCGTGATCGAGCCGTTGTGGCCGAAGAGCCGACATGCGGGACGCGTGCGCACCGTGGTTGGAAGGCTGCCGTTTTACGCGTTGGTTTGCGCGCTTGAAGCTGCCGCGGTCACGCTGTTCGCAGCGGCCATCGGGGTGCTTGATGCCCACAACGCCTCGCCGTTGCTGTTGTTCGCGTATGCGCTGGGGGTAAGCTTAAGCTTCATGTTGATCATGCAGTTCCTGAACATGACGCTGGGCGTTATCGGCAAGGCGCTTGCGGTGCTCATCCTGATCTTCCAGCTTGCGTGTTCGGGCGGCACCTTGCCTGCTGAACTGGGGCAGGGCTTTGTAGGCGCGCTGGAACCTTTCCTGCCGTTCACCTACGCGATCGACGGATTCCGCGAGGTGATCACATATGCGAACGGGGCAACCATTGCAGGCGATTTGGCAACGGTGGTGGTGTTCGGCCTTGTGTTCTTCGCGCTTTCCCTTGCAACCTGGAGCCTTGCCGAGAAGCGTCGCGACGCCGAAGCGAAATCCACGCTAGCCTGGAATAAGGAAGAGCCACCCGCCGAAGCCTAGCGCGTACCCGACCCCTGTCCCACCTTCGGTACATACCGCTTGTTTACCGTGATATACTTTTAGCCGTATGAACGGATTGCGGGTCTTGCATGGGGGTTGTTATGAGCGTCAAACAGCAGAAGGATATCGAGAAGTTCCTGGCGAACAACCTTAAGAAGGCGCAGGCCGCGGAGCTGTTTGCTCGTCAGTCAAAGGTACTTGACGAGCTGGTTGCCAATACGACGGGCAAGTCGGCAAGCCGGATGAAAGAGCTTGAGCAGACCATCCTTCCACGCGTAGCGCTCTACAAAGCGCTTACGGAAAGCCCGCTTCCGCACGAGCAGGTGATGGCGCTCATGCGCTCGTACATGATGGACGTGGTGGCCGCGCAAAAGCATGCGTCCACGGCGAAAATGCAGGTGGTTCCCGGGTTCTTCGACATTTACAAGCGCGTGTTCCTGCGCGTTATGCGCACGAGCGATTTATGGGAGAGCACGTCGTCCGCCGGGCGTGATTTCTTCGACGCTTCCATCACGAAATGCCTCTGGCACGATGCATGCGTGGAAAACGGCTGCCCCGAGCTGTGCCCGCTGTTCTGCGACGTTGACGACGTGAACTATGGCGGCTTGCAGAAAATGGGCTTCTCGCGCACCAAAACCCTCGGCTACGGCGGCGACTGCTGCGACTTCCATTTCTACAGGAAATAAGCCACCCCATGGGCCGACGTGGTAGGGGTTGGGAGGATTGTCGCATGCGGGCACATGTTCGCGTCCGCATGCGCTGAGGGCTTGGCGGGCGCAGGTGGAACACGTGCTTACTTCAATAGCGCTTCTATCTGCACGCTTTTCAGCTTGTTCACGGCATCGAGCTTCCACTTCGGGTAATCGAACCCGGGGTCAACGAGTCTGGGACAGGGGTCGGGTACTGTCCCATTTTTGAAGTGAGTCGCCCGGCTTCTCTTTAGCGTTTCCGCATGGCAGATTTTGGGCTCAAATACTACTTACATTACCACGTTCATCATCGCAATTGCAGTCTGGTAATTCCCCTTGTTTCCGGGTATTAAACCTTATCCGGTTTTTGAAAGGATTGGGTTGCATGGATGCGATGACGGTGCGGATGCATGATGCGCAGGTGGAGCGGGCTGTTCGCGAGGCGGGGTTTGGCTTGACGGGGCAGCAGGTTGCCGAGCTTGTTGAGGTGGAGCGCTTGTGCCTTGCACGTGCGCGGCGCGTTTCGCTCGGGGCAACGGCGGCGTCGACGTTGATAGGGGTGTTTGCCGATTCTCCTTGCTTGGCGGGAATAGACGTTTTCGAGCAGCTCACGGACTTAATGGAGGCATTTTACGACCTGCGGGAGGATTTTTCTGCGCAAACAACCGATCTTGAACTCATTGAGGCGATGCGGGAAGGCTTCGACGGCGAAGCGCAAGGTGACGCGGCGCTTGCGGCGAGTTTGGCGCGCGAGACCCTAGCGGTGCAGGAGCGGCAGGCAAGCTACGAAATCGCCGATGAACACGGCCACGTTTACCGATGGAATCCCAGCGAATGGCACGATAACATAGAAGCGCCAGGTTGGGATGGCGAACGTTGGGAGGACGACTATGAATAACGTGCTTGCGCCTTTGGCTGAATCGGCCAACGAGGATGCGATGCGCGGTTTCGCCGTGCTGATAGAGCACGTTGTGGGGCTGTACACCTTTGGGGAATCGTGCAGCGTGTCGGAATCCGAGGGGTATCAGATTGCGTCATCGGTCCTGTACGTGCTTGGATTGACCTGCGAAGATGATGCGCCCCAGGTTGCAACGTTGCTTGCCCGCGATAACGTAATCGAAATCTGGACGGCGCGCCGTACCGCGCTTGGAGCGCGCGTAGGCGCGGTCATGCAAACGTGGCGTGAGGTGGTCGCAACCATGCCGCCTGTTCACAACATTGCCTTACGCGATACGCTTGCAAGCATCGGGGAACTGCCAGCACGCTACGACACGTTTTTCGCCGCCCACGAGGTGCCATGCGAAATCGACTACCCGCTCAGTGCCCCGGTGCCCGAAAGCCTGAAGGGCCTGGATTACGTGCAGGCCTGGCTTGACCAGCTGCTGCGGGAGGCGCGGTTCCTTGCGCGGTTCAACGCCGCCGAAATGGAAGCATACCTGCAATCTTGGTGTCCCGACTTCCGCGGCCTGCTTATCAACTTGCACGACCCCATCCGCCAAGCCTGGGAACAGGGTTTGCTGCGCGAGAAAAAGTGACAAAGCCTACTTCGAATCGTTCGGACCATCATTCGAACTTCTAGAAAGTCGCCTGAATGTCAGAAAATCGCGCTAGTTTGTGACTTAATTCGACTGGAAACGATAACCGATGACTGCCGTTTGCGTTTTACCAGGTCAGAAGCATGTGATTTTAAGGCGTATTTGGGCTTAGCGCAACAAATCACAAACTAACGCGATTTTCTGACAACTACGCGATGTGGCAGGGTGCGACAGGGGTCGGGTGAGTTGTCGCGTGCGGGCGCGGACACGTGCTCGCACGCGTTGAGGGCTTGCTGAACGCATGCGAAATCCCCGCTTACTTCAATAGCGCTTCTATCTGCACGTTTTTCAGCTTGTTCACGGCATCGAGCTTCCACTTCGGGTAATCGAACCCGGGGTCAACGTACTCGAAGTCTTTCAAGTCGATGAGCTTTGCGCGAATCGCCGGCGTCATGAGCGCGCGGCCGATGGCTATGAAGTCGGTGCCGATTTTCGGTCCGATAAGGCTTATGTACTCGTCGAAGTCGTCCATCTCCATCATCATGGGCAAACACGCCATGTTGTGGTCGAACAGTGGTGCCATACGCAAAATCTTGCCTGTTGCATTGTCTACGAGGAATCCGTAGTTGCCTGCATGCCGATCGACGTTCGCCATGACGGCGTCCATCACCACCATTTCTCGGAACGCGTCCTCGGCACCGTGCTTTGCGGCGAAGGAGAGCATGTCGTCGACGTCGAACATGCGGTTGAAAAAGCGGTGGGCTGAAACGAACCCCTCGTCCTCCGACGTGAAAAGCGGGCATTTGCAGGCAAGTTTGTCGTGGAAGCGTACAAGCGAATAGGGAACATGATCGACTTTCGCTGCTTCTAATAAATCGGAGGCGAGTTTCTCGGAATATGGCTCGAAGCCGGCGTTCGCATAGCCGATCGACCCGCGTTTCAGAAGCGAGATTTGCCCGCCTTCGCGCACCCAGCATTTCGCAAACGACCCCGATGTGGCGAACTCAGGCGAGGTGGGGGAGTTCTGTCTGCCGTACATGCCGGTGCCGTCGAAGGCGATGCGTGCTATGACGTCGTCGAAGGGATTACGGTAAAGGGAAACGTCGTCCCAGGCCAAATCCTCATCTTCCCGCTTCATCCAGAAAGTGTCGGTAAGCGAAAGGCAGCGGACCATGCCGATGAAGTCGTGTCGGGTCGTAAGGCCTAGCTCGCGCATGAGTTTCTCGATGGAGGTGCGATGCTTTGCGATGGCCCGCCCATCAATCCAGTCGTTGATGTCGATAAACCCATAGGGGAAATAGGTTCCGAATCGCTCAACTTCTGAATAGCGATAATCCGTGAGCCTTTTTTCCTCTTCATATGTTGCGACAACAACATCTTTGTTCATCAGCTGGTACAGCAAGGGTCACCTCCTTCGGGCGTGCCACGTGATGCACTCATTATACGGCATCGGGTAGCGCCCCATCTTCGCGCAGGACGCGAAGGCCATACGACGCAGTTGGCGATTGCGTGGCGAGGCCGGGAATGCGACAACCCACCCGACCCCTGTCGCAACTACGTGAGACGGTACCCCTGTCACACTTGCATGCGGTGGGATAATCGGGGAAACGGATGGAAAGGATCAGATATGGCTGAGATCGATTGGGAAGCGGCGGCGAACCACTGGACGGCGAAGGAGCCCGACGAGGCGCGGATGCCTGAAGAGGAACTTCTGGCCAAGATTGATGAGTTCCTAGCAAAACACAAGGTGTGCGCGCTCGCCTGCGCCGGCGCGGGCATTGTGCGCAACACGCCGGTCGAGTACCTTTACGCCGAAGGTGCGTTCTGGATCTTCTCGGAGGGTGGCTTGAAGTTCAAGGCGCTGCGCGAGAATCGCGACGTCTGCCTGGCCGTGTTCGACGATGACCCGTCGTTCGGCTCGCTTTCCGGGCTTCAGGTGACGGGGCGCGCCGATGTGCTCGAGCCGTTTTGCAGCGAGTATGCCCACGCCTGCGAGTTGCGGCGCATCCCGGTCGAGCGCCTCGAGAAGCTCCCGTTCGCGATGAACATCATCAAGGTCGCGCCCGCGCGCTACGACTACCTCGACAGCTCGCTCAAGGAGCACGGCTACTCATCGCGCCAGCACGTCGACTTCGAGTAACCGTTTGAAACAAGGGCCAGGCGAGCGCGCTTTTCCGAAGAACGTGGCAACGCGTCCGCCCCTGCCGCGTCTGAGACCGCTTCGCCCCGGGCGCGTACGGCGAAAGCGCAGGGGCGATGTCGAGCATGCACTTGGCCTTCGCTCGAGATGAGTGTGACACGTACCCGACCCCTGTCACACTCGGCGAGGGTGACAGGAGTTGGGTGCGCTGTCGCGTTTTACTGTCGTGTCTCGTTATCTGAACAGCTGCGTTCGCGTGACTTTTTCGAGGTTTCCCGGGCTTTCGTCTTGCATGGTTTTGGGCTGAGCGCGATTTTTATGGCCGCACTTAAACGACCTTCCACATGCGATTCGCTGTGGCGCATGCGGAAGACGTCAGCGGTATTGCTGCCAGTGATATGGGGGGATGAAGCGAAATGCAGAACGGCTCGGGCCTTTCTATCGAGCAGATGATCGCGTTTATGGAATGTGCGCCGGCCAACGTGTTCTTCAAAGACACGTCATGCCGATACCGCGCGGTTTCCGAAGTTTGCTCGCTGATCAGCGGCGAAGAAGGTTATGAGATCATCGGCAAAACTGACGTGGAAGTTTGGCAGGACGAAGAGGTTGGTCGTCGCTATTACGAAGATGACCTGCGCATTATCGCGACGGGCGAGGCCAGTAAGTGGGTCGATGAGTTCCAGGGGCCGGACGGCACGTTGTATTTCGAAATCAGCAAGAAGCCGGCATATCTTGACGGAGAGCTCATCGGGGTCGTGGGCATCGTGACCGACGTCACGGAGCAGAAGCGCCTTCAAGCCGAGCTCAAGCGGTTGACCGAGACCGATCAGCTGACGGGGCTGTACAATCGAAACTATCTCGAGATGAGAGCGCGAAGTGCCAATCTCAGTAAATTGTTTCCCGTGAGCTTGGTCATATTGGATTGCAACCGGCTTAAAGAGACGAACGACACGCTTGGGCACAATGCCGAAGACGAGCTGATTGCGCGCGTCGCCAAAGTTGTCAAGAGCGTTATCCCCTCAAACGCTGTGGCTGCCCGCATGGGCGGCGACGAGTTCCTGGTTGCGTGCGGCAACATGGACGAGGAAGATGCCCGGGAGCTGATGGCCGCCTTGGAGGTCGAGTTTCGCGAAGCAAGCGACGAGGTTCTCAAGCTTGATGTCGCCATGGGCTGCGCTACCGCCCGGGACGACAAGGAGTCGCTCATGGCGGCGTTCAAGGAAGCCGATGCCAAAATGTACGCGAACAAGCGCGCCTCTCGCGCGTAAGGTGGGGCAGGTGCGGCACCCTGAAAGTGTGACACGTACCCGACCCCTGTCGCATAGCAAGACGGCTCCGTACTCAGTGAGCTCGGTTCCGCCGTGAGTTCGAAGAAACAGTTGCCTTCCCAGCTCGCGCTCCAGATCCGCCAGCTGACGCGAGAGCGTCGGCTGAGTGATGTGGAGCCGCTTAGACGCATTGACAAGGCTTCCCTCCTGCGCCGCCGCGATGAAGTATCGCAGCGTCCTTAGTTCCATTTCTTCTCCTTCTCCTTATTCTTTAATATATGCCTATCAGGCATAATACAAATTGCAATATGGGTATTAGCTATAGATTGAATCCCTCCTTACTATCTTGATTAGTCGGAAAGGAGGGAAACAATGACCGACTATTACGAAGACACCCACGATCTATCACAAGAAGACATAGCAACCTTTCTTGAGGCTATGGCTTCGGGCAGGGAAATCGAGGCCAACTCGGAGATTCACCGCATCATGGTTGCTGCATCCGAGCGCGCGATGCGCATAACCGCGCGCATGAACTCCTCCTTCCAGAGCCTCTCGGAGACCAGAGACGCCTTTGAGGAACTGCTCATGAAGCCGCTTCCAGATGGCGTGGGTCTATTTCCGCCCTTCTCCACCGACTGCGGGCTCAACACGCATCTGGGGCGGGACGTCTTCATCAACGCGGGCTGTCGATTCCAAGATCAAGGCGGGATTTTCATTGGGAACCGCACGCTCATCGGCCACAACGCCGTCATCACGACCATCAACCACTGCTTGGACGTTGAAAGGCGAGCAAACATGATCCCCCAATCCGTCCGCATCGGCTCGGACGTGTGGTTCGGGGCAAACGTCACCGTGCTCCCCGGGGTGAACATCGGCGACGGGGCGGTTATCGCGGCGGGCGCCGTCGTCACGAAAGACATCCCTTCGCGCACGGTAGCCGCCGGCGTCCCTGCCAAAGTGATCAAGAGGCTCTAGATGGGAGCGAAACGAGCAACCGGCCTAGCCTAAGGCCATACGAAAGGAAGACAACATGATTCAAGGCGAAAAACTAGAGCTTACGCAGGAATGGGACAAGGTGTTCCCCCAAAGCGATATGGTCGAGCATGAGAAGGTGATGTTCGTTAACCGGTTCGGCATTACTCTGGCAGCAGACCTCTACAAGCCCAAGCACGCCGCGGGCAAGCTTGCGTCGCTTGCGGTAAGCGGGCCTTTCGGTGCAGTTAAGGAGCAGGCCAGCGGCCTGTATGCCCAGACCATGGCCGAGCGCGGCTATTTGACGATCGCGTTCGACCCCAGCTACACCGGCGAGAGCGGCGGGCATCCTCGTCGCGTGGCCTCGCCCGACAACAAAACCGAGGACCTCTCCGCCGCTGTCGACTACCTGAGCTGCCGCGACGACGTCGACGCCGACCGCATCGGCATCATCGGCATCTGCGGTTGGGGCGGCATCGCCGTGAACGCCGCTGCCGCGGACACGCGCATCAAGGCGACGCTGGCATCTACGAGCTACATCATGACCGAGGTGGGCACCAAGGGATACTTCGATTCCGAGGACTCTGTCGAGCAGCGCATGCAGGCCCGCCGCGCATTCTCTGCCCAGCGCACAGCCGACTACCGTACGGGCGAGTACCTGCGCGCCGGCGGCGTCGTCGATCCGATGCCCGAAGATGCGCCCCAGTTTCTTAAGGACTACCACGACTATTACAAGACCCCACGCGGCTACCACGAGCGTTCGGGCAACTCGACCGATGGGTGGAATGTGACCTCGAACATTCCCTGGGCAAACACCAACCTGCTCCAGTTCGCGCACGAGATCGAAAGCGCCGTCATGGTCCTGCACGGCGAAAAGGCCCACTCGCGCTACATGGGCGAGCGCATCTACGAGAAGCTGCAGGGCGACAACAAGAAGCTGCTCATCGTTGAGGGCGCGTCCCATTGCGACCTGTACGACGGTGGGGGTAAGGACGCCATCCCCTGGGATGCAATCACGGCATTCTTCGATAAGAACCTTAAATAGAAAGACAGTTGCGAAAGGAAGCATCCATGGGCAAGAAAGTGCTGATTGTTTCTACCAGCATCCGCAAGGGAAGCAATTCGGAGATCTTGGCGCATGAAGTGGAGCGCGGCGTGGTCAATGCGGACAACGAAGCCGAGTTCGTGTCGCTGGTCGGAAAGGGCATTGGTTTCTGCCGCGGATGTCTGGCCTGCCAGAAGACGGGCAGCTGCGTGATCAGAGACGACATGGACGATCTCGTCGGAAAGGTGCGCGAGGCGGATGCAATAGTTTTCGCGACGCCCATCTACTATTACGAGATGAGCGGCCAGATGAAGGTCTTCCTCGACCGCTGCAATCCGCTATACATAAGCGACTACAAGTTTAGGAGCGTGTATCTGGTCACCGCTTCTGCCGAAGAGGGCAACGACGTTGCCCAACGAGCGGCCCAGGGATTGCAAGGCTGGATAGAGTGTTTCCCGAAGGCTTCCTTCGGCGGTTTGCTCTCAAACGGCGGCGTTACCGGACCCAACGAAGCGTCCGGCTGCAAAGAGCTCTTGGCTGCCGCGCTCGAATTCGGGCGGCAGGTGTAACCCATTCCATCAAGTGCTAACGAGCCCACCGCTTATCGAGGTCGAGAACATCAAAAACTATCTGCTTGAAACTAGGCAAATGGCTTTCAAGTGCCGGGGACATTTCCCCGGCACTTTTTTGTCCGAGTGGGCGACGCGGTTGTCAGTTGCGAAGATGACCGAGGAGCGAAAGCGTCAGCGACAGAGCTCTGAGGCTTTGAAATCTTCAGCGTCCTCGGGCCTGGGGCAAAGCGGCGAGTTACTTGCCGAGGCAGCAGGAACCGGCGACTGGCAGGACGGAAAGCGCTTCTCGTCCGACGCCTCGGACGACGAGGTTGATAAAGACCGTAACGAGGCCTTAGAGCCGGGTTCCGCCCTAAAGCGAGAGGGCGGCGACCGCGGCGGAAGGGCTCAGCAGCATTTGCTCGCACCTTCATTCACCAGACGTCCGAAACTCCACGCTCGCGTGTCCATATTTCCACGCTCGTACAGCGCAAGCAGAGGCATCTGCGAACATGCGAAGCGCCGCTATTCGTAGGAAACCGAGATTATCTTGTTGGAATATCCTGGCACCGTAGGGTTGTTGCGCACGGCATCCGCAAGCCCCGACACGTCGGCAATGGCGCCGATATAGGTAAATTCCCCCTCCATGTTGGCATCCTCAAAGAACAACATGATGCGGTTTGGGTCCGACAGGTATACCTCGCCAGCCTTTTCGGACGTGATTCGGGTGGGGTTGGATGGGGCATCGAAGCGTGCGGGAACGTCGTAATACTGCATGACATCGTCACCCTCATAGCCCTCATAGGTGTAGATGGGGAGGTTGCGCCCAGCGCTTGTAATGTTGCGCATCAGAAAGAGCGCCGAGTCGTTTTTCTCAGGAATGTATGTAAACGACTCGCCGTTGGTGCCGAAACGAACTTCCGCGTTGGGCATGTCATCAACGCTGGCGATGGATTGCGCGCCGGTTGAAGCATCAAAGCTTCCCGCCAAGTCGGCACCGGCCGAGCGGGCTGCCGAAGTGTCTGCAGCTGTTGTAGGTGTCTGTTGACTTTGGTTTTCTGGGTTGCTTCCGCAGGAGCAAAGCACCAAGGTCATGCAGCAGGCCATGGCAGCAACCAAACCCGCCAGTACTTTTCCAGTTTGTCTGTCGTTTGCGATTTTCATTGCGAATCCTTTCAACTGTCGCGCTCTGCGAATAGAGCTTTCCCTTTTGTCGATCACAAGCAGCAGGGAACTGCTGTGATGTTCGCAATTTGCCTTATCGCTGATCGTCGGTAAGCAGCTTCACGGGAACCACCTTGCACACGCTCCGAGACGACCACCATGCAGCCGCTATAGCGAACAGCACAATCGCAAGTGCGGGAAGTATCGTGTTTGCGAACGTGGAAGCGGCGTGAAAGCTACCGATTCCGGACGATGCCAACAAGACTCCAAAAACGTTGTCGGCCGATACCGCAGAAAGCAGGCTGCCTGCGATCGCCCCCAGCGTAGTCACGACGGCAATGCGTACAACGAACGTCCGGCGCAACCGTGCCGATGCAAAGCCGAGCATCTTCTCGATAGCAATGTCGCGCCGCTCTGAGGCTATGGCGCGGCTGCTTGACAACGCGCAAGCCACCATCACCAGCACGGCAGACAACACGAAAGCCGCAACAAGCAACATGCGCGATGCGTCGATCAGTCCATCCAAGCCTGACCAGCTGTTGGAATGGATGGCGGCGACGTTACCGAAACGCGAGGTCAACTCTTGAAGGATCTGCTCGTTTCGGCTTCCGTCTGCAAGTACGTAGTGATAGCACCAGATGTAGCCGCCCACGTCGCCAATACGCTCATAGCCTTGCATGGTCATGCCGAGATTTTGACCCATCTCGTTGGCGCACAGGTAGATTCCTGCCACCTGGTACTCTGCCACGCCCTCAGAACCTGCCACCGCAACATCATCTCCAACATTCACCCCCTAAAGCTGAGGCCGCCATGGCCGTTACCACAACTTCCTGGTCTGTTTGAGGAGCAGAGCCTTCTATGATGTGAAAATAGGATGCGTTATCAATTACGTTAGCAGTAAGCTGTTGGCCGCCAACGCTCACTGGTTCCATGGCCAGAGCATAAACGGCATTAATCTGGTCATGCTGCGCTATAACATCCTCGGCTGCCCCGATATCCATCGGCCCCAAGGGCTGTATGCCGATGTCGTGGTCGGCGGCAGAGAATGCCTCCATCAAGCCCTCACCATGCGGCCCCACCCATGTCGAGAGTCGCGCAACGCTGCAGACGAGCAGCACGAGCAGCAGCGTAACCGCAAAGATGCTTGCATAGCTTCCGGCATGGGCTGCCAGCGCTTTCAAGGCAAGAGAGATACTGGGCGTGCGTGTGCTCAGCGAGACGCGCTTGAGAAGACGGGCATCGACGTTGCCTATCTCATCCGACCCGGCAATGGGCGAGATGTCCGTCATCCTCCGTAATTTCGCGAATACCACGATCAGTGTAGCTGTAATGAGAAATGCGCAAATAAGGCAGGTCGCAGCTATGTTCGCCGAGAGCGTCATGGATATCCCTGTTATGGGGGCAAGGATAGGGGGCAGAAGACGAAGCACGGCGACTGCAATAGCGTAGCCAACCAGACAGCCCAAAAGGGAAGCTGCGCCGAACGTCATGCCATAGACTCTGGCAAGGCGCCCATTTCCATATCCCGTGGTCTTCAACGCGATGATGTCGAGCCTATTCGCCTCGATAGCAGCAGCAACAGCCCTCGAGCTGACAAAGAGGGCGACCAGGGCAAAGGCTATAGCAAGAGCGACAAGGAAACCCGCGATGATGTTCAGTTGAAGCAGCTGGTAGGCAGCCATGGAGTCACGAGTATGGCTGAAAGCGATCGACGCGTCGCCAGACGTCGTCGGCTGCGTTGAACCGCCCTCGAGGATGGGGAGCGAATGCGTATCAGCGTCTTGAAAAACATGCACCATGCAGCCCTGTTTCGCCAAGCCGTCGAACGACCCTTCCGCTGCCACAAGGTTCTTGATGGCAGAAAGATCTTCCTGAGAAATAAGGAAACTTTTCATGTCCACCATGGACGAACCCATAAAGCCGTCTTCGAAATACCCCGCGACTTTGAAGTCAAACGTGGCGCCCGTTCTGGACAATCTGAAGGAGATGATATCCTGCGGGTGTACCTGGGCTGTATCTATCATGGCGGCGCTTACATATATCTCCCCCTGTCTGACTGAGAGCGCCTCTTCGGGAGCAAATCCGTTTTCGGCGTCCAAAGATCGATAGGGCACGAGATTGGGATCGTAGGCCAGCAGCTGTCCTTCATCGTCGGAATGGTGGCCGTTGACAGTGTAGGGGCTAAACACAAGAGGCTGCACTGATACGCTCTCCACGCCAGGTGTTTCCTCGATTTGACGAGCGATCTCGTTCGCATCGGACCCTTCGACCCACACGGTTACATCACCGTAGCCCAAAGCGTCCATGGTTTCGCGAATCTGCTTGCTGCCGCCGAAGCTTAGGGTGATGGCAACCGCCGCCGATGCGACGGCGATGCAGATCATGATCGCAAGAGCTATGAGCGCGTTTCGATTGGATGCGGCGCACGCTTTGACGAGAATGCGATCGTGCATCTTACCAGCCCCGTTCGCCGAGCCAAGCAAGCACCTCTTGCTCGCGTTTCTGTGGCACATTCGAAAGCGCAGTCAGATCGAGTGAGCCCTGCACGTTGCCATCGCGCAAGTAGACCATACGATTTCCCCGCATCGCAGCCCGGTGGTCGTGAGTAACCATGACCACCGTTTGGCCTTCGCCGTTCAACTGGGAAAGCATCCCGATCACTTCGTCGCCATTCGCTCGGTTGAGCGCCCCCGTCGGCTCATCGGCGAACACGATGGACGGGCTGTTCACGACGGCGCGAGCCACGGAAGCGCGCTGCGCCTCGCCACTTGAAACATGGGAGGGGAGGTTGTCCTGCACCGCTTGCAAACCCATGCGTTCGATGAGCCTTTGGACCTGCTCGGCCACAAAGGCAGCAGACTTTTTCTTGTTGCCAGCCAAGGCGGCTACCACGAGATTCTCGCGCACGGTGAGGTTGCTCACCAGCCTGCTTTGTTGGAAGACAAAACCGAAGTCGTTGGCCCAAAGAGAGGTGATCTTCTCCTCGGATAAGCCGGCGATTGGTTTGCCTTTATACGTCACCGTACATGCGTTCGCCCCGTCTAAGGCGCTCAGCACATGGAGAAGGGTAGACTTGCCAGCTCCTGACGGACCCATAATGGAAACAAATTCCCCCTCCCGAATGTCTAAGTCAACCTCATCGAGCACAACGCGCTCATGCTGGCCCGAACGGTAGGTTTTGGTGATGCCTCGGGCCTGCAGCAGCACGTTCGAGAATCGAGGTTTTGCGGATGGCGTCATCACCTGACTGGCAGTTTGCAATATCGTCTTTGTCATTTTTACTCCTCGATCTGGAAAACAAAGGCTTGGCTGAAATCCTCGCGATGGAAGTAGGTCACCGTGCCGGCCTGCTGGTCCATGATCTGGCTCCATTCAGTGGTTTCGCCATCGTTGAAATGCCGTTTGCTCACGCTTTCCAATGTCTCCGCCATTGCCGCCTCATCGAACAGCGCGGTGGAACCCAACTTGTCTTCGAGGGCCTGGTAGCGCTCGTGGGACTGCTGGCTGCCGATTCCTTCCTTTGATCCTTCGGCAAGATAGAAATTCGTAACAACGGAGGTTTCTGTCACCGTCATTTCGTTATCTACGTACTCGACGGCAACTGACCGACCTGTCGCATCTGACAAGGCGAAATGGACCATGTAACCGAAAGACGAATGCATGTCGTGCGCGCGCAGTATGTCGAGCGCCTCGTCAACCGTTGCAGCTTTGTTCAGCAAAACGCGCACGGCGATCGTGGTCGTGAGCCCCGGCTTCCCCGTGTTTTGATCGATAGATGCGTTATCTTCGATCATGAGCACGGCAACGCAAAGCCCCTGTTCGTTCATGCCGTCGAGAGGCGCGTACTCGTACACAAAAGGCATTGCGGTCTCAGGGAGCTTGGAAACATCGATCCCGACTGCGCTTAGGAAGTTCTTGTTGACGGTAGAGACGGAGCGGTAACCCTCAGAAGGAACACTCTTCACGATGCATGCCTGTGAGCTGTGCCAGTCGAAGTTTCGTCCAGAAATATAGCCGCCGTTTTGGTTCGGCGCCTGAATGAAGCTGCAGCCGAACACATTGTTGCTGGATGTTGGTGCAGCTCCGAGTTCTTCAGCGATCGCATGTTCCAAAAACGTCACCACGTTGCGGTCGTCGGCAGCGACTGCCCAAGGGCCCCGACCTTTTCCATGTTGCCGGAATCATGCATATCGATGGTAAGGGGGCCACCTGTCGCCAGCAGCTCTGCCAGTGCCGCTGCGGAAGGATTGTCTGCTAGCTCCGCATACATCTCGTGACCGTTTACTAAAACAAGGATGCGATTGCCGTAGTTGGACGCATCAGCTGCAGCCGAATTTGCAGACGAAGCCGCGCTATCGGCAGAAGAGGCGGTGTCGGTGTCGGTCGATGATGCAGCTGCGCTAGCGGAGTTCTGGTCCTGGGGTGTCGCCTGCTCCTCTGTCTGCGAACTGCAGCCAGTGACCCCTGTGCTCAGACATAGCGCAACCAAAAGGATTGCGGTTCCTCTCCGAAAAAAGCTCATAGCATTCCCGTGCATCATGTGACTCCTTTGCCTGAAAAGAAACAATTCTGTATGCAATCTTTATTCTCCGTATGCAAGTAATTCATTACAAATACCTATTTTGCATAGAGACATATAGCTATTAGGCATGGAATTAATCAGGATGCTGAGGTATGCAACTCTCTCTTAAATTGAGTCCGAGTTAAAACTCTGTCCCACTACTTTGGGCATTTTAAGGCTGAAATCAGCTCGATTTTCGATTTGTCGTCCTCTCAATTTGACCTGGCGCTTTACTCAAATACCACTGAAAAATGCCCAGTGATTCGCGATTGATTCGAATCACCCTCAAACAGCGCGGCAATCGCCAAAACACTCGTCGCAGGTGGTTTGGCGATTGCCGCTTTTTCGCCATGCTGCCGTGTGGTTGCCATGGGGTGCGACGAATGCCGAATCCATAGAATGGCAATGAATCAAAATACCTGTCCGAAGGCATAAAAATACCCCGGAAACTTACGATTCCGGGGTGGAATCATTCTCTTGTTTTGCAAGTGGCTTGGCAAAATTAGCCTAGGGTCAATCCCACTCAATAAGAACTTTTCTATCGTCGGTGCGCTGACGTGGTTCTTCGTATCACGAAATGTGGTTTCGTCTCATTTGTGCACGTTTTTCTGGTGCCCAAAATGTACCCAGCGCGAGCAAGAAGGGTTTCGTGCGGGCTGCTACAGCAACTTCTTGCGGATTTTCTTGAGCCAGTTCTTCTTAAAGCTGCTATGCGCGCCAAAGAAGCGGTCATCGGTCTTGGTGGCTTCTTTCGCTTCGAATTTCAAGGCGGTGAGCTCGATCGTGCAGATGAGGTCGGCCGCCTGGGCAAGCCGGTAATCTTTAGGGCTGCCGTCTTTGTACATGACAGCATTTGTTGACAAGGCGTACTCCACCGCATCGTGCAGGGCCTTGGTCACGACGTACTGGCCGTCGTCGTAGTAGACCTTCACCTTGTCGAATCCTTGCAGGTAGTTAAGGTTGTCGAAGATAAGGTTCACGATGTCGCGCCTGATCCTCGCTCCAAGAGCGGCACTGTCGGGGAACTCGTCTTTCCTGTATGAAAACGTATGGTACTTGATGGGCAAGTGCTGGAGCATGGTGAAGAACGCCTGCAGCAGGCGCTTCCTGTTCTGGATGTCCATGCCCTCATAATCGTCGTGTCCGTTCATGAGCGGACACGCGTGTAGCGGGATGTTGGGGAGGCTCTTCGCGCGTAAGTCGTTCTCGTAGATGCTGATCGGTTGGGAGATGCCGGCGCTCTGCTCGTGAAAAACCAGCGTCAGCAGGTAGTACTTCGATTCCGTTCCGCTTTCGCCCGACTCGTCGGCGAACAGGCTGATTTCGAGCATGGGCTCTCCTCGCGAGATAAAAAATGCCGGGGGACAACCCCCGGCTCCTGGAAGCCCTTTCTTTCGAAAAGACCGAGTTTAATATCTCATGTTTTAGCATAGATGGCAAGGGGGTTTCGCGCGGGGTTGTTGAATCATGCGCGAAGGAAGCCGCTTTTATATTGATAGTCGTAAGGGTCGTATTTGCTGCACCTGTCGGTTCCGATAATCATGTTGCCGTCCTTGCCTTCGTCTTTGTCGATGGTCGCGTATTCGTAACGGGATCGACCTGCATACGAGTTCTTGAAATCGCCATGTTCATAATCGGCCTCAGGGTTGTAGATGTCTTTCCAGCTCTGGTAATCGAGCTCGGCGGTTCCGCCGTCGACGGCTGCGAGTTCGTCGGCCCACTGATCGATTATCTGCTCAAGGCCTGGCCGCACCGTACGAAGCACCGGCTCTCCGCTCTCAAGCGTGTCAGGGATAAGCGCGTAGGTATTTGCTATCTGGAACAGCGCGTGTGCGGCTTGGACGGGGGAGCCGAAGTCAAAGAAAGTCAAAGCGCCCTCGGTCGCGTCGAGCGCAAGGGACAGCACTTCCAGCTGCGAGGTCTTGGGCAGGCGTTTCTTCTGTTCGTAGCTTCTGATCGCAGACTTGGTTATTCTTGTAACGTTGGCGAGGTCCTCCTGCGTATAGCCTTTCTTCTCGCGAAGACGCCGCAGGGTCGAGGCGAATTGCACGTTGGCCCATGGCTCGATAGCCACCCAGTCGTATTCAAAACGCTCGTATCTTAGCGGGAAGTCGGCAGGGTCGTAGTCTTGAGCAAACTGGTCTTTCCATTGTTCATAGTGAGAAGCCTCGATGTCGCCGTTTTTGTAGCTCAGGTATTGTGCCGCCCATTTCCTCAGAAAACCATCCATAAACTCGTTGTTGGCCGTTAGGTAGGCAAATCTTTTATCGGAGGAATGGGGCTTAAGGCCGTAAACATCTCCTAGCTGAATCAGCGCGTTCGCGGGCATGAAATCTATATCGTAGATTCGAAGAGCCTCGGGCCGTATATCGAATGCTTTCGCCAATGCCTCAAGATGGGCCTCTTTTGGCGTTGAGCGCATGAGCTCATAGTTTTGCACTGCTGATTCGCTGATTCCCGCGCGTTTGGCGGCTTCTGCCTGAGTTAAGTGCATCCTGAACCTTAGATCGCGAAGCTTCGCCGAGATAAGGCGCGATTGCCACCGCTTTTTAGCAAGCGAATGCGAAAAATCACCAATCGTGTCTTGGGCGAAATCCCACAAGCTCATTGAGTCTCCCTCCCGTCTTATATCAGTTAACGATGCGTTTTGCGGCTAGGTTTAACAGCTCGCAATTGTATCCAGATTTTTCAAAACGTTCAAATCTGTCTGATTAGCCTTGAAAACTGTCAAAAGTGTGTTACTCTGTCACTAGACGCTAAAAGTGTCTTACTACTAAGCAATTACGAGGACCAGAAGGGAGAAGGAAATGGAAGCTACCAGCAGGCTCGTTGGCGCAGACTACGTTGCAGCAAAGCTCGACGTGTCCAAGCCGACGGCCTATCGAATCATTCGCTCGCTAAACAGCGAGCTTGTTGCTGCCGGTGCACGAGTCATCCCCGGGCGCGTTAATCTGGAGTACTTGGAGACCGCGTACTTCACTCAGCCTTCGAGGGGCGGTGTGAAGCGGGATGGCGGTGTCGAGGTCGGGTAACGGAACCTGGGAGGTTCAGTGCTGGTACCGTGACTGCTTCGGTGAACGCCACAAGAAGCACAGGCGAGGTTTTGCAACAAAGGCTGAGGCCAAGAAGTGGGAGCGCGAGTGCCTCCTAAAGGCTGAAGGCTCGCCGCAGATGACGTTTGCGGACTTCATTCAAGTTTATGAAGCCGATAAGAAGCCGCAACTCAAGCTCAACACATGGCTAACAAAGCGGGCCATCATCGAGAAGAAGATTCTGCCGTTTTTCGGCCAGAAGAAGCTCGACGAGATTACAGCACAAGATGTTATTGTCTGGCAGAACCATCTGACCAAGGCGGTGGTTCCGAGCACGGGGAAGCCTTACAGCAAGACCTACATTCGCACCGTCGCGAACCAGCTTAGCGCTATTCTGAACCATGCCGTCAAGTACTACGGCCTGGCGAAGAGCCCCTACGCCAAGGTCGATAAGGTCAAGAAGGCGAAACCTCTTAACGTGGACTTCTGGACGAAGGATGAGTACCTGAGGTTCGCCGATGCCGTTATGGACAAGCCCTTGTCTTTTACGGCGTTCGAATTGCTGTACTTCACCGGCATCCGTGAAGGCGAGCTTCTGGCGCTGATGCCGAGCGACTTCGACTTCAGCAAGAACATGCTGCGCATAACCCGCTCTTATCAGCGGATTCACGGCGAAGATGTCATCACCGATCCTAAGACCGCGAAGTCGATACGTACGATAGCTGTACCTGATTTCGTCATCGATGAGGTCGGGGAATTCATTGCTCTTGAAGGCATTCGACCTGATGAGCGCATGTTCAAAGTCACGAAGAGCTACCTATACCGCGAGATGCGCCGTGGCTGCGAAGCTTCTGGCGTGAAGGTCATCCGGGTTCACGACATCCGCCGCAGTCATGTATCGCTACTCATAGACCTCGGGTTCAGCGCGTTGGCTATCGCCGACCGCATGGGCCACGAGGCTGTGGACATCACTTACCGCTATGCGGACCTTTTCCCTAATGTCCAGACGGACATGGCAAGGGCCCTCGAGAACTTGGAAGGGAGGTGAACAACATGAACAAGATGAACCTCGATCAGCACGGCCGTCGCCGCAACGTTACCATCGCGTTCAGGGTCTCGCCCGAGGAGGCGAAGCTCATCGACGCGCAGGTGGCCATGAGCGGCATGACCAAGCAGGACTACATCACCGCGCGCCTGCTCAACCGCGAGGTGACGGTCGTGCCCAGCAGCCGCCTGCAGAAGGCGCTGCGCGAACATATGGACGCGGCCTACCGCGAGCTGCGCCGCATCCGCGACGGGACGGGCGTGAGCCCGGAGCTCGAAGCGACGCTCGAGATCCTGGCGAAGACCTATGCCGCCTTGGGCATCGAGCCCGAAATCGCGGACGTCGACAAGGAAGACGCCGCCGTCAAAACGATGGCGCGTCGTTAGAAGAAAGGACATGATGCCTATGGAACAGGCAACCCAGCAGCAGGAACCGGCGCTCGTCCCTGGAAAAGACGCGCCGGCCCCCGCGCCGAAGCGCATGATAGCGCATCGCTGCCCCGCAATCGAGGGGGCAGACCATGGAGACTAGCTACTTTCACAGCATGGAGGAGCAGAAGCGCCTGCTTGTCCGTCACGGCTTCGACCATTGGCCGGACGAAGGCGAGCTTCTCGGCTACCTCTTCGGCCTGGAGGACAAGCTTGACGCCTTTTGCAAGGCGATGGGCTTCGCTATGGCCCGCGACTGCCGTGGCCGCTGGTTCGTTTGCCGCGCACCGCAGCAGGTGGACGGCGGTGATCCCTATGCCCCCTAAGCCCGAGTCAATCGGGGCACAGGAGCTTATGGAGGAGGTCCTGAAGCCGCCTGTGTGGTTGGTGGAGGGGCTTCTGCCCACGAGTTCCACCAACCTGCTCTGCTCACCGCCGAAGTTCGGGAAGTCTATCCTCTGCCTCCAGCTCTGCCAGAGTGTGGCGATGGGGCAGCCGTTCTTGGCAAGGGCCACGGTGCAGGCGGGCACGATCTACCTGTGCCTGGAGGACACCAAGTACCGCCTGCAGCACCGCCTATGGGCCCTCGCCGACGAGAGCGTGGACGATTTCCGCCTCGTGCCGCAGGCGGCCACGCTTGCCGAGGGACTCATCGGCCAGTTGGAGGGGCTTCTGCTCGATTATCCGGGCACGAAGCTGTTCGTCGTGGACACGCTTCAAGTGGCGCGCGGCAACTCCGGCGACTATAGCTACGCCAATGACTACGCCGACCTGCGGCAGTTCAAATCGTTCGCCGATCGCCACGACGTCTGCGTGCTGATCGTTCACCACCTGCGCAAGGCGGAGAGCGCCAGCGACCAGTTCATGGATATAAGCGGCACCACTGCGATTAGCGGGGCGGTCGACGGCATGATGGTCATGCAGAAGGAGAAGCGCAGCTCCTCGAACTGCAGGCTCTCGGTCACGGGGCGCGACGTCGAGTACGCCGAGCTCGTGCTCCGCCGCGATGGCATGCGCTGGGAGTTCGTCGAGCAGCTCACCGAGGCCGAGGCCTATGAGGCGGGTGTCCCCGATGCAGTGAAGGCCATCGTCGGCTGGCTGGCCGATGGCGTTTGTCGCTGGTCCGGAACCGCCAGCGAGCTAATCGACGCCGTCGGCATCGACGACGTCAGCCCTGCGGTGCTGGGCAAGCAGCTGGCCCAGCACAATGAATGGCTTCGCCAGCAGGGCGTGTCGTTCGGCCGCCGCCGCACCGGCAGCAGCCGAAGCATCGAGCTTTCGCTGTTGCCGTGACGGCAGATGACGGCGATGACGGGAATCCGGCACGGAGGCGCACCGTCATCGCCGTAACCGAACCAGTTAAAGGCAAGCGGTTAGTGACGGCTGCACTCGGTGCGTATGTGCCGTCATTCCCGTCACTTGCCGTCATCGAATCATCAACCACGAAAGAAAGGCTAATGCTATGAGCAACGTCAAGCACGTCGATTATCACGTGATCGCCGACGGTCGCACCGTCCAGCTTAAGGAAGGCGAATGGGTCGTCGTCAACCCCGACAAGGCGGCGGAAGCCCAATCGGTTTGCGCGGTAAGCGTGCGCAACGCGCCCGAGGGAACGCCGCGATTCGCATACTTCCTTGTCGGCAAGGGTGTCAACGAGCTTCGCCGCGACCCCGACCTGAACCGCATCGATGAGGATATCGCGAAGGCGTGGCCAGCATATCGCGAGATTCTGTCGCAGAAGGTCGAGCCCGTTACCGACGGCAAGGGCGGGTACGCCAACGTCGACGAGTGGCGCAAGGCCCCCGAGCCCGGCTATTTCGACTTGGCCGGTTACGCAGAGTATTGGGTCACGGGCGATCAGGAAGGTTAGACGCATGGGCGCGGGCTACGGCCCGCGCCCATTTCACGACAAGGAGCAAAACCATGGCAACGAAGAAGAAGGTGCGCAGCCTGCGCATTGACCCGGTGCTCGACAAGCGCATAACCTCGTACGCCGCAGCATCAGGGATGAAGGAGTCCGACGCCGTGCGCGACCTGCTGGAGAAGGGCCTGGCCTGCGAGTCGCTCAGCGTGTTCGCCACCCCTGTGGGCAAGCTGGTGCGCGACGTAATGGAAGCCGAGTTCAGTCTCATGCGCGAGGATATGGACGGCCGCAACGATGCGCTGGAGGAGCGCGTCGCGCGCGTCTGCAGCCGCGGGACGAAGGCCAGCCTGCAGGCGGCGGCCATGCTCAACGACGTGTCGCGCGCTATCATCCCCGCTTGGAAGGACGTCCCCGCGGAGGAGCTCTGGGCCTTCTACGCCAAGCAGGGCGGCGAGCTGCAGGCCGGCCGCACGTACGCCGACGTCAAGCGCGAGGGCTAGCCGTGCCGGGCTCGAAGATTGTGGTGAACCACCGCGTCATGCTCTCGGGATCCGCAGGCCACGGCGCGATCGGCGGAAGCAGGCTGCTATACATCGCGAACAGACCCGGCGCGGTCGCCATGAAAAGCGATGATGACCTGCGAATCGAGCGCGAGAACGAGCGGATGGCGAAGCTCGGCTACATCGGCTACCGACCTGGTTCCGTGCCCGAGCAAAACCGCGGCCACGCGCTGTTCGACGCATACGGCGTGCCGGAGCGCGCAAAGATCCAGCGCGAGCTCAAAAGCACGGAATCGGCGATCATAACCAGCGTGGTGACCGTGCGCCGCGAGGACTCCGAGGAGCTCGGGCTTGTGACAAAACAGGATTGGGAGCGCCTGCTGCGAAGTCAGTGGCCGAGGTACGTCGAGTCTCTTGGGATCATGGAGCCGCAGAACGTCCGCTGGGTTGCGGCCTACCACGTCAACCAGGAGAACAACCTGCACTGCCACGTCTTCACGTGGGACGAATCGGGAGATTTCAACGGTCTGCTTCCCAAACAGAAAATGTGCCAGGCGAACGACGCCCTGCGCGCCGCCGCCCTGAAGCCCCAGCAAGACGAGCTCAGCTTGCAGCGCACCCAGGCAAGAGACGAGCTCGTGGCGCGCGTGAGGGTCATGGGGCTCGATGATGCCCAACGGAGAGCCGTGGCCGAGGCGCTGCCGAACGAAGGCTCGCAAAAATACGCGAAGCTTGCGAAGTTCCACCAGGAGGCCGCCGCCGAAGTGGATGCCGCAGTGCGGCAATCCGTTGAAGCCGATTCTCGTATGCAGGAGCTGCGCGCCAGCTACGAGAAGGCCGTGCTGGGCCACGCCGAGTTGAAAGGGTTCGAAGGGGCGGAGCTCGAGGCCTATGTCTCGGCGGCGGAGGCCGATCTGAGGACGAGGCTTGGAAACGCGCTCATCTCCAATGTCGGGAACGCCGAAAGCGCCGCCGTCGCCGCCAAGCCTGAGGTCGGGCTGGAGGCTTGGATGGAGTTGGGGCCGCCCGCACGCAAGCGCGCCTGGCAGCTTGCCGAAGAGGTTTCCAGCTGTCTCGATGACGATGAGGTGAAAAGCCTCTCGAGCGCCCTGCGTGCCGATGCATGCGTCGGCACGCCTCTTGGCAAGAACGTGCTGCGCAGCCTGCCGAGCATCGGCAGGGAGGCCGATGCCGTGCAATCGTCGCTTTCAGCGAACGCAAAGGGCATTGCCATGCTGGCAAGGCAGGCTCTTTCCGATGGCGGCAAAGGCGACTACGGCGACGAAACCGGTCAGAAAACCCTTGCCTTGACTGCCCGCGCGCTGGGCGCGGCAATCGCGCACGCTGAGTGCCTTATGAGCGCCCGCGCGTCCAAACCTCTAATTGAGAAGCAGATGCCAATCCGCGTCCCCATCCCAAAACTGTAAGGAGAAACGGTCGTGCCAAGACAGAAAAGCTTCAACAAGCTTCCGCGCCCTTTCGCGGAGTTCCTTCTCTACGCAACCATCTTCGAAGCCTTCGCGTATTTCGCAACCAGGCTTCTCTACCCGTCGCTCGCAGGCGATGTCCTTTCACCGACAATCGCGCAGCTTCTGAAGGCGTTTTCACATGCGGCGGGACAGAAGGCTGCGTTGCCGGACGAGGCGAGCGTCCTTGCCGTGGCGACCGTCGTCGCGGTAACGGCAGCGGTTGCGCTCGCCGCGCATGGATACCGCGCCTTCCATAACGGCGCATGGCTTGGCGAGAAGCCGTCGCCGAACAGGTCGTACGGGTCGAGTCGTCTGGAGTCTCGCTCCATCGTCCTGAAGCGCGAGTTCGGTATGTGCGATGCAGATAAAGCCTCGCCGGGGCTCGTCATCGGCGGCGTGGGTCCCGATGGGAAGCGTCTTCTCGTCGACGATATCAGGCATGCTCTCGTAATCGGCGGCACCGGCGCGGGCAAGACGTCCAGCTGCCTCGGTCCGTCTCTAGTAAACCTCGTGAATTCCGGGGTTTCATTCGTCTCCCTCGACCCCAAGGGCGAGCTGCACGACCTCACCGGAGCCTACGCCGAGGAACATGGCTTCAAGCGCGTGTGCATCGACTTCTCCGACGCCGAGCGCAGCGACGGATGGCTGCCTCTGCAGCCCGCGATTGACTGCGCGAAGGGCCTCAACGGCAGGCACCCGTCCGAGCTGCCCGGCGAAGTGCGCATCTTGGCGGATACACTCGTGCCCGAACGGCGCGAGGCCGCGGCGATATGGACCCAAGCGGCGCGTATACTGTTTTCGGGCGTTGCCGCCTACGTGGCGCAGAGCCCCGACGTGCCGGACGACGCTCGCAACCTGTCGACCGTTGCGGCCATTGCCGCGATGGACCAGGAGCAGCTGCAGCGGATCGCCGAGAATCTTCCTGCGGGCTCGTCGGCCAGGCTCTCGCTCGAGCACGTCGCCTACGCGCCCGCCGAGACGTATGGCGGCTTCCGCGTGAACCTCGCCGCCGTGCTCAACGTCTACGCCGACCCCGCCGTGAGCCCCATGCTAGCGAGGAGCGACTTCTCGGTCGAAGACTTCCTCGACGGCAAGGTATCCCTCTACATCAGGTTCAACAGCTCGTCGACCGCGTACGACGCCCTGGTGGCGGCGTTCGTCTCGCAGACGATGGACGGGCTGCGCCGCCTCGCAGAACGGCGCTGCGGCGGAACGCTGGACCGGCCCGTGTACTGGATCCTCGAGGAGTTCCCGCAGCTGCCCAAGATACCCGGGCTGCAGAAGGCCGTGAGCATCGTGCGCTCGCTCGGGATGCACCTCGTGTTCGTGTGCCAGGACCGGTCGCAGGTGGAGGCGACGTACCGCGAGGACGCACCCGGCATCTTCAACAACCTCGACACCACGCTGTTCCTGGCCGCCAACGATGCAAGGACCTGCAAGCATTACTCGGACCAGCTCGGCTGCTACACGGTGGAGACGAAGACGCGCTCGACCAGCAAGTCGGCCAACGGGGGCGGCAGCAGCACCTCCGCAAGCTACCACGAGGCGAAGCTCTTCCGACCCGAGGACCTCGCCAAATGGGACTGGCGGACCGGCCATCTCGTCATCAAAGGCGGGCAGGCCTACGCGTGCAGCTCATTACCGATCTCGAAGACGTACACGGGCGACGCCATCGGCCTCGGCGGCAGGGAGCCGGACGCCGCAACGCGCGCAAGCCTTTCTCCGAACCGCGAAGCCAAGAACTCCGAGCCTGCCAAGACATGGCGCATCGGCGACGCCGCGGAAGCCGAAGTCGACATCGCCCAGGCAATCGCCGAGGTGTCCGACCCGCGCTTCACGTGATATACGTTGCCGGGACTGCCGCCGCCATCGGATTCGGGTCACGCCTTGCGTCCCCTGACGCCCTGTAGGGTCGCACGTCGTCGCGGCCGCGCAAGGCGCGAAAACTTTTCACGAACCCGCTTCGCGGAACCGTGAAAACTCAAGCCTTGCGGTTTCGCTTGGTTCCTTGCGCGTCCGCTTTCCGACGAGCGCCGCGCAGGGCACAGGGCCCGAAAGGCGGGCCCCGAAGCCTAAGGAGGCAGGCATCATGAACAACGCAGACGAGCTCAAGCAGAGGGCGATCGAGATGACGGCGCTGCTTTTGGAGCGCAAGGGTTATCGAATCCTCGGCAGGCTGTCGGGCGAATGCATCAGCTTGGTGGCCGTAGATGATGGCGACATCGTTTTCGCGAGGGTCGTCGCCAGGGAGGCGAACGAGAAGGGGCTTCCCGCCGGGGCCATGGACCGGAAAGCGGCGGAAGCCGACGCCATCGCCTGGCTCGAACGACAAGGCGAGTCGATCCCCGACAGCAGAATCCGCTTCGACGAGGTCGCCCTTGTGATCTTCAATGGCGGAAAGGCCATGATCCGGCATCACATCAACGCCCTGGAAGAGGCTTAGCCTCCCTTGCAGCCCTTTCAGGGCAGGCCCGCTTCGGCGGGCCTTTTTCGTGCCTTGCTTCGTCTTAGCCCCTTCGTTAAAGGCGGCAAGGCGATCAGGGGAAGCTTGCGCCGCTTCCCCTAGCCCCATCGCGCTCAGGGGCGCGCCCTTGAGAATCCCCGTTTGCAACCTCCGCGCCGGTTGGGCGTATGGGTAATATATCAGCCCCCTTCGGGTGCTGATGCAGGATAAGGATTCCGCCTACGGCGGGTGCGCTGGCAGGCAAGCCTGCCACGGGTTTGAGCTGGTCATGTGCGTAAACATCTTTTAATCACCGCGTTTACGCTGTTGCCGCAAACGGCGAAATACGACTACGTTTGATGATGCCCTAATCGCTTTCGCAGGTCGGAGGCGCTTTCGACAAAACTAAAATGATGACATGATGCTAAAATGGCTCTCGTATTGCACTTTGCATCACAAGGATGGTTTTCATGGGCTATTTGGATTTGCTGCGAGAAGACGCCAGTCAAACCGACATAAGGGAGCATCTGGTGAGCGGGCGGCCCGCCGCCATTACCATTCGGATACCGGAGACTTTACGCGATGCCGCTAAAGAAAAGGCGGCGCTAAAGGGCATGAGCTTCTCCGCATACGTGCGCGAACAACTGATCGATGACCTTACGAGAAGGGATGCGTAGAATGACAGCGTCCGTTACTGGAATATTAACAAGCATCAAGCAACCGCGTGGCGGTTACCTTCCGCTTTCCGATTTTGACACGAAGATGCATCCCGATGATTTTCGCGTCGTAGGAGATTACAGCATCGCTCCTTCGCTTGTGGGGCTTGCCGTGGACTACGGGACACGCATCGCTTTAGGAGACGACCCTGCGAACGCCTTCGAAGTGGCTATGGTCGGCGCGGCCATGGTCGGAGCTTCCGGTGTCGCCGAGTCTCTTCTCGCAGAGATTGACCCGGTGGCGCTGCGGTCAGGGGAGCTCGACGAAAAGAGCATCGTTTCGCTCTGCAAATTATCCGGCTTCGATTCGGCGTTTTGCGCAGGAGCATCCGCATACAGGCCCGTCTCCGAAATAAATCTCGATAGGCAGACCATTGCGGATGTCGGTAACCTCATCTTGCGGACGAAGGCCTTCTTCGACGCGTTTGGCGAGCCGGTTGCATCCGGGTTTACCTTCGAAGGCGCTTATACCGATGATGCCAGCGCGGGTGACGGCGATTACATATGCGGCGATACCCTATGGGACCTCAAGGTGTCCAAGAATGAGCCAACGATTAAGAACACGATGCAGGTGCTGCTCTACTACCTCATGGGGCTTCGCTCCAGCAAAGACGAGTTCAAGGCCGTGACTCGCATCGGGCTTTTCAACCCTTGGCTTCAGAAGTCTTGGTCGATGTCCGTGCTCGATCTCGACGAATCCTTCCTCTCCATGGTGGAGAACGACATCCTGGGCTACACGCCCCGACATGCCCGACCCTCGGTCAACTGGGCGAACCAGGGCTCGCGAACCATATACGAGGTAATCGACTGGATTCGCGACACTTGCGAATCCGAGCGCGACAAGGGGGACAAGTTCGAGCGCGCCAGCCGGTACTACCTCATGAACGACCCTGTTTACGCGCAGCGCTTCAGCGACGTGTGGATGTGGAAGGACGCGCCCACGAACGACGGCGCAGACCTGGGAATCGATCTTGTCGCCCAAGACGCCGAGGACGGCACGTATTGGGCTATCCAGTGCAAGTGCTACCAGAAGGCGACGCTCGACCTCCGCGACGTCGCCACCTTCTACACCAAGGCAAGCGCAACCGACGACTACGCGCACAACATGATAATCACCACCTGCGAGGACTTCGGCCCGAACCTGGACAAGACCGCCACGCAGTACGGCACGGTGCGCCTTTTTGCCGACAGCATGGCAGAGTCCGATGTGGACTGGGACGCCTTCGTGGAGGGTAAGGCCGTCGGCAAGCGCTCGTTCAAGGAGCCCTTGCCTCACCAGCGCGAGGCTATCGACGCCTGCCTCCAGAAATTCCAGCAATACGACCGCGGCCAGCTCATCATGGCATGCGGCACGGGCAAGACCATCACGTCGCTGCGCCTCACGGAGGAGATGCTCCCCGAGGGGTCTCTCGTGCTGTTTTTGGCGCCGTCGATCTCGCTTGTAGCGCAGACGATGCGCGTGTGGGCCAACCAGTCGAAGCGCGATCTGCGCTGCGCCGTGGTCTGCTCGGACGAGACGGCCTCCAACGCCGAGGGCGACACCTGGGAATCGTCCCTTTCCGATATCCCGTATCCCGCCACCACGGACCCAGCGGCACTGCACAAGCAGATAAAGCGCTTCGACCGCACGCGGGGCGTGAACGTGGTGTTCTCCACCTACCAATCCATCCAGGTGGTTTCCGACGCCCAGCGCATGGGGCTCGACCCGTTCGACCTCATCGTCTGCGATGAGGCGCATCGCACCACCGGCGCATCCGCCGCATCGGACGACCTCACCGAGCAGAGCGCGTTCACCAAGGTGCACGACAACCGCCTGGTCTCGGCGAAGAAGCGCGTCTACATGACCGCCACGCCGAAGATCTACGGCGACAAGGCCCGCGTGCAGGCGAAGACGGAGAGCTACGAGGTCTCGTCGATGGACGACGAGGAGAAGTTCGGCCCGGTGTTCTACCGCCTCTCGTTCGGGCGCGCCGTGGACGAGGGGCTGCTCACCGACTATCGCGTCATCGCGCTCACCGTCTCGGAGGACGTGGTGAGCGAGGTGTACCAGCGCGCCATGGCCGACGAGGAGGGCTTCGAGATCACCGATGCCGCAAAGGTCATCGGGTGCTGGAAAGGCTTGGCGGACCAGGGCAAGAAGGACGGCAGCGGCCATCCGCTGAAGAACGCCGTTGCCTTCTGCTCGACAATCCCCGAGTCCAGGCGCATCTCAGAGTACTTCGAGAGAACGGTCAAGGCTTACATAGACTACGAGCGCGAGCAGGGCAACGTCATTCCCGGCATGGAATGCGCAGTGCAGCACGTCGACGGTACCATGGACATGGCGAACCGCAAGGACAAGCTCGCCTGGCTCGCAGACACCAGCGAAGAGAGGTGCCACATCCTCTCCAATGTCCGTTGCCTTTCCGAGGGAGTGGACGTGCCGAACCTGGACGCCATCATGTTCCTGCAGCCTAAGAAGTCCCGCGTGGAGGTCGTCCAGGCGGTGGGGCGCGTCATGCGCCGCTTCGAAGGCAAAGACTATGGATACATCATCCTGCCCGTGGTCATCCCCGCAGGCTACACTCCCGAAGAGGCGTTGGATAATACCGATGCCTTCAAGGTCGTGTGGGAGATAGTCCAGGCCCTGCGAAGCCATGACGAGCGGCTCGAGGGCGGCGTCAACTCTTTGCAATACGACATGGCGACCACTTCCGTGGTGCAGGTCATCAACATCGATAAGAATAAGGGCAAAGGCCAGAATGGCGGTTCTGCTGCGGACGGAAGCGCGGGCGAAGACGAGAAAGAAAACGTTGCAGGCAATCCCGGCCAGACGAAGATGGATTTCTCCGATCGAGAGCTACAGGAGGCCGTGAACGCCGTCATCGTGAAAAAGTGCGGCAACAAGGTGTATTGGGAAGACTGGGCCAAGGACATCGGCGACATTGCCAAGCGCCACATCGAACGCGTGGGCGAGCTTGTGCTGAACGGCGGTCCCGCGTCGGCTGAGTTCGCTGTCTTCCTGCAAGGTTTGCGTGATTCCCTCAATAACGGCATCACCGAAGAAGAGGCTGTGGAGATGCTGGCGCAGCACATGATCACACTGCCCGTGTTCGATGCATTGTTCTCGGAGGCAGAGTTCGCGAAGTCGAATCCTGTCTCTATTGCCATGGAATCCATGGTGGCGACGCTTCGCGGTTACGGCATCGAAACCGAGTCCGAGAAGCGTGAGCTGGCAGAGCTGTATTCTAGCGTGCGACTTCGTGCCGAGGCCATCCGAAGCGATGCTGGCAAGCAGAAAATTATCAAGGAGCTTTACGAGAAGTTCTTCAGCCAGGCGTTCAAGGCAACGTCGGAAAAGATGGGCATTGTTTATACCCCTAACGAGGTGGTGAACTACATCCTGCACGCCACCGATCGAATCTTAAGGAAGGAATTCGGGAAGTGCCTGGCCGACGAGGGCGTGCGCATTCTCGATCCGTTTACGGGCACAGGCACCTTCGTCGTGAACTTGTTGCAGGATGAGGAGCTCATCCCTGCCGACAAGCTGTCGAATAAGTACGCGAACGAGATCTACTGCAATGAGATTCTGCTGCTTGCTTACTACATTGCGACCATCAATATCGAGCACGCATACCATTCGCGAATGCCTCAGGAGTATGTGCCCTTCGAGGGTGGCGTGCTTACCGACACGTTCCAGATGCACGAGGACGGCGACACCATCGACGCTAAAGTGTTTACGGAAAATACTGAGCGAATCTTGCGCCAGATGGAAACCTCCATCGACGTCATAGTGGGTAATCCCCCATATTCGGCCGGGCAAAAAAGCGCAGAGGATAATAACGCGAATGAAAGCTATCCGACTCTGGATGGGAGAATTGAAAGAACCTACGCAAAGTCGTCAGGGAAAAGCACTAAGTCAGGTTTGTATGATCAGTATATTCGCGCATTCCGCTGGGCCACTGATCGTATTGCTGATAAAGGAATTGTTTCTTTTGTCAGCAATGGCAAATGGCTGAATAACAAATCTTTCGACGGATTTCGCAAAAGTTTGGCTAATGAGTTTAACTCAATTTACGTATTTAACCTTAGAGGCGACCAGCGTACTCAGGGCGAGCAATCGCGCAAGGAGGGCGGCAAGATTTTTGGGTCAGGATCGCGTACTCCTGTCGCAATCACCATCTTGGTAAAGAACCCTTGTTCCAGCGAGCATGGCGTTATTCGCTATCACGATATAGGCGACTATCTTTCTCGTGAAGAAAAGCTCTCTATTGTGGCTAGCGCCGTGTCTGGTGAGCCGTTCGAATGGGACATTATTACTCCCGATAAGTATGGTGATTGGCTCAATCAGCGAGACGATTCATTTTATTCATTTGCCCCTATGGGTCTTGATAAATTTGGATCGAACAATCCTCAGTACGGCATCTTCGATACCTATTCGGCAGGCGTTGTAACCAATAGAGACGCTTGGGCATACAACTTTAGCAAGGAGAAGGTGTTCGCCCAAACGGAAAAATCACTTGAATATTTTAATTCGGAACTCGAAAGGTATAGCCAATCTGGAGAGAGAACCAAAGCAAAGGACTTCGTCAAAATTTGTCCTGTCAAAATAAAATGGGATGATACCTACTATAAGGCAATCGAAAAAAAGTGCTCCTTACTTTTTAATCCGAAATCTATTGAGCTAGTACATTATCGGCCATTTCAAAAGTTATATGGTTATGTAAACCAATCATCCGTATGGAGCCAATACAAGCAGAGGGAGTTGTTCCTAGAAGGCAAAGTTAACCAGGCTATTGCTGTAGTAGGGACTGGATCTTCAAAAGATTTTTCCGCTCTAATGATTAATTGCTTGCCAGATCGCCAGTTGATGGGAAACATGCAGTGTTACCCAATGTGGCGTTATCAAAAAGAAACTATTGACGGTTTGTTCTCGACTATAGAGACTGCGAGTGAACAAAGGCAGTCTTCAGTTACCGATGAGGCGTTAAGCATATTTCGCTCCACCTACCCCAACGCTTTTGGCGGGATCAAGGGGCGCACTATTGAGCAAGCAAAGCGAGATGGGCTTTCCGATAAAATAGCCAAAAGTAATGAACGATTTGAAGTAAACAAGTCAGATATCTTCTATTACGCCTATGGCGTCTTGCATTCTCCGGAATACCGGCAGCGTTTTGCTGAAAATCTACAGAAGGAGCTGCCGCGCATTCCGTTGTCTCGCAACTTCAGAGAGTTCGCTTCAGCTGGCCGCGCGCTTGCAAAGCTACACCTCAACTACGAGGACGTTGATCCCTGGCCAGTAAAGGAGGTCGGCTCGTTCCTGCTTCCTGGGCCGGTTCAGAAGATCAAGTGGGGCAAGCGCAAGGACCCCGAAACAGGCAAGAAGGTCGATGACCACACCGTTCTCATCTACAACGAGAATCTCGTGATTAAGGGCATCCCCGAGGCTGCTCAGCGATACACCGTGAACGGTCGCAGCCCGCTGGAGTGGGTCATCGATCGCTACCAAGTGAAAACGGATAAAGCGTCCGGCATAGTCAACGACCCCAACGAGTATAGCGACGACCCACGCTATATAGTCGACCTCATCGAGAAGCTTATTCGCGTTTCGATGGAAACCATGGAGATAGTAGATCAGCTGCCGCCAATCTCCGAACTTCCACAACCTGCCAATTGGCCTTTTGCCTGGAAGGGTGATGGGCGGTGAAAGACAAGAAGGCATTTGACGAACATCAACTCTGGGGTTTGATTGAGGAACTAAAGGATGACGATAGGGTTGCTAATCTCTCTCTTGATACGCGCCAATACCTGAGGTATTTGCTCGAACAGCTTGATAAGCGGAGAAGGACCACCAACGCATATTACGTGAGATCCCGTTCGCTTGATGAGATGTACGGTCAGCTGCGCAATATCCGCGATTGGCTCCCTAATTATGAGAGCAATATCGACAGTGCAGTTGACGAATGTATGCGCATTCTCGCTTCAGAATGGCCTGCGAACAATGGGCGACAGATTGTCGATATCGACGAAGCGGTTCGCGATGCCTTCTTTGCCGATTCGGAGGAGAAGATAGAGCAAGCCCGTAAAGCTGCCGATAAGGTTAATGAACTGTCGCAGCAGTTCCAGGGGAAGAAGGACGAATACGAGGCTGGGCTTGCTGAGTTGAAGGCATCGTATGAGGAATCAGCTGAGGCATCTAAAACCCAGCTTGAAGAACGACGAGATGAACTAAGCAGTCAGTTCGAATCGGAAGTTGAAGAGCGCGCTAACAAAGCCACCACGAGTCTAGCTGCCGTTGAGGATGAATACAAAAAGAGTCTTGATTCAACCAAGGCCGACGTTGAACAAATTCTTGATGAAGTAGAAAAAACCGCTAATTCCATCAGTGGCATAGCCATGACGACGGATTACGCCAAGTATGCGACAGACAAGGAGAGGGCTGTTCTGGTCTATGACGGTTTGGCTATCATCTTTGCTATTGTCGGTATTGCGCTGGTCGCTTTTGCTCTTACTGGGCTTCATGCTGATGCCACCTCTGCTTCGGTTTTCAAATTGGCCGTTTCTGTGGCGTCCTTCACCGTTTCCGGTTTTCTGTTCAAACGTGGCACCTATAACCAGCGAGAAGCTAAAGCGGCAAGACGCACCGAGCTCACGCTGAGGGAATACAAACCCTTCATTGCAAATCTTAGTGATGAGGATAAGCGAGAAATTACCAACAAAATTGCCGAACGAATCTTCATCAAGGGCGAGATAGGCGATAAGGAAGAAAAAACGATTTCGAGCTCACTCTTGGATAGGGGCATGACCGACAAACAGATCGCTTCGCTCGCCGCACTAATCAAAGCCATGTCAAAGGACGCGTCTAATTAACGTATAAAGCGGATATCATCGCTCTTGAAAGGAAGGCTGAAGCAAATGGCAAAGAACGCACCAACGTCTCATGACGACGACATCAGCGAACTGATTCGCGATGTCTCGAAAGGGCGCTACCAGCTCCCTGACTTTCAACGTGACTGGACCTGGGATGACGATCGCATAAAAGGCATCATCGCGAGTTTGACCATGGCTTACCCTATGGGTGCGGTCATGTGCTTGGAAAACGGCGGTGACTTCAAGCTTAAACGACGCTGCTTCGCCGGAGTCGAGATTGATTCCGAAACAGTTGAACCAGATAAGCTGGTACTCGATGGACAGCAGCGTTTAACCTCCCTGTATCTTTCCTTGTGCTGCAAGAAACCCGTTCATACCAAGAACATAAGGGGTGACGAGCGGAACCTTTTCTACTATGCGGACATCAGGGCGTGTCTCGATGACGACGTCGATCGCGTTGATGCGATTGTCTCGGTCCCCGCGAACCGAATCGTTACGCAGAATATTGGCAGAGACGTTGTACTGGACATCTCCACGCGCAAAAAAGAGATTGAGCAAATGATGTTTCCCCTAAACATTGCCTTCGATGCCAGTGAAAGGCAGGCTTGGTACAAAGGAATAGTGCAGGCGTACGGCTTCGACAGCCCTGAGGAATCGCTGTTCAACGACTTTCAGCACGAGGTGCTCGACACAATAGAATCCTACCGGCTCCCCGTTATCACGTTAAGCAAGGCGACGCCCAGGGAAGCTGTGTGCAGGGTCTTCGAGAACGTCAACACCGGCGGGGTGCCGCTGACCGTGTTCGAGCTCGTAACCGCGTCTTTTGCAATGGACGGTTTTCGTCTCCGGGAGGACTGGGAAAAGAGGTCCCGTCAGATAAAAGAGGATCAACGGGTCGTCACTGACATTTTGGATAAGCTCGACGCGACCACTTTCATCACTGCGGTAACGTTATACGCTAGTTTCATGGCTAAACAGGCGGGAAAGGGATCTGTGAGCTGCAAGAAGAAGGATGTGCTAGCGTTAGGTCTTGAAAGCTACAAGCTGTATGCAGACGTGGTTCAAGAGGGGTTTATTCTGGCTGCCGAGTTCCTTATCGTCAATGAGCACATATTTCGAGCTCGCGACCTGCCATACTCCACGCAGTTCATACCGCTTGCTTGCGCCTTTGCATATGCGAAGAATTCCGGCCTTGTGAACAAGCAGGTAACAAAAGATGTTCTTCATCGCTGGCTGTGGTGCGGCGTCCTGGGCGAGATGTATGGCGGCGCCAACGAGACTCGCTATGCGAACGACATGGAAGATCTTGCTGCAGCGATTGACGGAAGCGGTTCTCAAATGCGCACAGTCAACGCCGCTTACTTCCAGACGCCGCGTTTGCTGGGGCTGCAGACAAGAAACAGTGCTGCCTACAAAGGGATTATGGCGCTTATCTATCGGAAGAATTGCAAGGATTTCATCTCTGGCCAGCCGACCAACGCCTTTGAGGTCATGGCGAAACGACCCGATATCCATCACATCTTTCCCGAAGCGTATTGCATGAAGATAGGACTTGACCGGATGCGATGGAACTCCATCGTGAATAAAACGCCGCTGTTGCCGTCAACGAATAGAACCATAGGCGGCAAGGCGCCGAGCGAGTACTTTCAGCGAATCCGTAAAGAATGCCCGAACGTCTCACAGCAGGAGCTGGAATCCCGAATTGAATCGCACCTTGTTGATTTTGACGTGTTTATTTCTAACGATTTCGACTCTTATTTCATCGCAAGGGCAAAGGCTCTTCTCGATTTGATCGAAGAGGCAATGGGGAAGCCCGTAACGGACCGAGCATCAGATGAGGTTGTTGCAAAATTCGGTGCTTCGCTTGAGCGAGCTCGGTAACACAAAATAATCAAAAGACCAGGTAAACGGTAGGGATGGGTACCGGTGAGAGTCATTGGGTACAAAATGGGTACCAAAGAATAGTGGTTAAATCGGCCTATTTAGTTTGAGAGAAAACCTAAGTCGTTGCCATGTAGAGCTGGATGAGCTTCGAGGGTAGAGTTGAAGTAATGCGTAAAGCTATCGTTTTCCCTGTTCAAGCAATCGCGCAATGCCAATGGCTTGCGCGTAAATTCTGAAACCAGCGATAAAAAAGAGGTGCCTTGCGATACGGCAAGGCACCTCTGACAGGTAACACATTTTTGTGCGGAATTACTCCCACTCAATCGTCGCCGGGGGCTTGGACGTGATGTCGTAGCACACGCGGTTCGCGCCCGGCACCTCGGCTACGATGCGGCTTGAAATCTTCGCCAGCACGTCGTAGGGCAGCTTCGCCCAGTCGGCGGTCATGGCGTCGCTCGACTCCACGGCGCGCAGGATGATGGGGCGTTGATACGTACGCTCGTCGCCCATGACGCCCACGGACTTGATGTCAGGCAGCACGGCGAAGTACTGCCAGCAGCTATGCTCGGAGTTGCGTTCGCCGGTTTCCTCGAACAGACGCTGGTTGTACGCGTCCAGCTCCTCGCGCACGATGGCGTCGGCGTTCTTCAAAATCTCCAGCTTCTCGGGTGACACAGCGCCGATGATGCGGATAGCCAGGCCCGGGCCGGGGAAGGGCTGGCGGTACACGATGTGGTCGGGCAGCCCGAGCGCGGTGCCCAGTGCGCGCACCTCGTCCTTGAAGAAGTGGTCGAGCGGCTCGATAAGGTCGAAGTGCACG
>ERZ808240.862-NODE-862-length-39015-cov-3.925000_pt1 | contig 39015 bp, 35 predicted proteins | sample MGYA00521084_ERZ808240 | MGnify/ENA primary metagenome ERZ808240 (study PRJEB31516, sample SAMN03275571) | gut metagenome | biome: mammalia-associated habitat; material: feces | host: Papio cynocephalus | place: Kenya | collected 2012-08-06 ... | reverse complement strand
AGAATGAGGCAATTTGAAAAGTCCAGCGAAGGTCGCCCCATGAGCGAAAACGCACGCTCCGCCGCCGTCGAAAGCGAAACGCCGCCAGCCGTTTACGACGCAACCGCGCTCGGCCGCCCGCGCATGTTCGTGCTGGGCATCCAGCACATGTTCGCCATGTTCGGCGCCACCATTTTGGTGCCGGTGCTCACCGGCCTTTCGGTCAGCGACACGCTGCTGTTCGCGGGACTGGGCACACTGCTGTTCCACTTCTTATCGGAAGGGAAAGTGCCCGCGTTTCTGGGCTCGTCGTTCGCGTTCATCGCAGGGTACGCCGCCATCGCGCCGAACGGCGAGGCGAACCTTCTGCCCTACGCATGCCTGGGCGTCGCCTGCGCGGGCCTGCTGTACCTGGTGCTTTCGGCGCTGTTCCGCGCATTCGGCCCCGCGCGCGTCATGCGCTTCTTCCCGCCCGTGGTCACGGGTCCCATCGTGATTTGCATCGGCCTCATACTGGCAAGCTCGGCCATTTCGAACTGCTCGACGAATTGGGTCGTCGCCATCATCGCCATCGCGACCATCGTTGTGTGCAACATCTGGGGGCGCGGCATGGTGAAAATCATCCCCATCCTGATTGGCGTGGTGGTAAGCTACGCCGCTGCGGCTGCCATGGGCGAGGTCGATTTCTCGGGTGTGGCGACCGCCGCGTGGGTGGGCCTGCCATTCGTCTGGAACGAGACGGTGTTCTCGCTCATCGGGCCGCAGTTCGACGCCGGCCTGGCCATCACCGCCATCATCACCATCATGCCGCTCGCCTTCGCCACCATGATTGAGCACATCGGCGACATTTCGGCCATCAGCTCCACGTGCGAGCGCAACTACATCGCCAACCCCGGCCTGCACCGCACGCTGCTCGGCGACGGCCTGGCCACCATTCTGGCATCGCTGTTCGGCGCGCCGGCAAACACCACGTACGGCGAAAACACCGGCGTGCTGGCGCTGACCCGCGTGTTCGACCCGCGCGTCGTGCGCATCGCGGCGTGCTGCGCCGTCGCGCTTTCGTTCTGCCCGAAGTTCGCCGCGGTGATCGGCGCCATGCCGTCGTGCGTCATCGGCGGCGTATCGCTCGTGCTGTATGGCATGATTTCGGCCGTGGGCGTGCGCAACCTCGTGGAAAACCACGTCGATTTCCAGAAAAGCCGCAACGTGCTGGTGGCGGCCATCGTGTTGGTGCTGTCGATCGGCATCGCGTACAGCTCGGCCGGCGCGATTACGTTTGAAGTCTCTGGCATCGTGATTTCGCTTTCGGGCCTGGCCATAGGCTCGCTTGCGGGCATTGTGCTGAACGCGGCGCTGCCCGGCAAAGACTACGTGTTCGACGAGGGCGATTTGCAGGAAGAGGAGCACAGGCTCACGCTGCAGTAACCTGGCGCGTTTGGGCGTTTGCCGCTCCTTTGGGCTGCTATGCCTTCCCTACTGCGTTCAAAGTCGACTTTTTGACCAACTATTGGCTCCAAAGTGGACGGGAGTGAGACTTTGAACGCATGAATACCGTCCAAGCTGACAAAAACATGCGCTCGCACCGGGAAAAGCCCAGTTCGCAACAAGACAGGAGAGCGTTTCTCGCTTCGAAATGGACTTTTCACCTTCGGCAGTGCGTTTAAAGTCGACTTTTTGACCACAAACAAGCGCCGTAGTGGACGAAAATCGGACATTGAACGCAAAAGAGCAGCGCCATAGGCAAGCAAACGGGAACCTTTCAGTCAATTCGGGCTGCTAGCGCGCGGCGGCGATGGCCGAAGGTGGTCCGTCGCACAGTGCCTCCAAATCTGTGCAGGTTGTTGGCGTTGTGTGTGCGCTTCGCGTGTTCGCTTGCCCTGGAGCGGCGTCGCGGTTGTATAACCGTTGAGCACGTTACACGGTTGAAACACAGCGCCCCGGGCGCAGAAAGCACCACAGCATATATGAGCACTTCCAGCACCCACGCACCAAGCAACGCCCCCGAAAACCCCTCGCAGCAGTCAAGCGCCGAAAGCGGGCGAAAGCCGGCGAAGAAGTCGAACAGCATCGACATGCTGCACGGCCCGCTTCTGGGCAAAATCATCTTGTTCTCGATTCCGCTGGCGCTTTCGTCGATCATCTCGCAGCTGTTCAACTCGGCCGACGCCGTGGTGGCGGGCCGCTTCATCAACAGCGAGGCGCTTGCGGCCGTCGGCGGCGTAGCACCCGTGATTTCCCTGCTCATCGGCCTATTCGTGGGCCTTTCCGTCGGCGCGAACGTCGCGATTGCCATCCGTATCGGCCACGGACGCATGGACTTGGTGCATGGCGCCGTGCAAACCACGGCCGTCGTGACAGTCGTCGGCGCCATCGGGCTTACCATCGTCGGCATCGCCGCCACCGGACCGATTCTCGAAGCCATCGGCATGCCGCCCGAGGCCACCGAGGAGGCGGCATGGTACCTGCGCATCTATTTCGCGGGCAGCATCTTCTTCTTGGCATACAACTTCGGCTCGGCCGTGCTGCGTGCGAAAGGCGACACGCGCCGCCCGCTGTACGCGCTCGCCGCGGCCATGGTGCTGAACGTGGTGCTGAACGTGGTTGCCGTTACCGTGTTCAACGCGGGCGTTATCGGCATCGCCGTTGCCACAGACGTGGCAAACGCGCTTTCTGCGGCCATCGTGGTGCGCATGCTGCTGCACGAGGAAGAGGCGTTCCGCCTCGATCTGCGCCATGTGCGCGTCGACCCCAAGGCACTGAAAATGCTGCTGTACATCGGCCTGCCTTCCGGGCTGCAGTCGATGGTGTTCTCGCTTTCCAACGTTGTCATCCAGGCGGCTATCAACAGCTTCGGCGCCGATTCCACGGCGGGCTCGGCCGCAGCCATGAACTACGAGTACTACACGTACTTCTTCACGAGTGCGTTCTCGCAGGCCGCCGTCACGTTCATCGGGCAGAATTTCGCCGCGGGCAACCTGAAACGCTGCGATTCCATCGTGAAGATTTGCGTGACGTCCGCGCTCGTAAGCACGATTGCATTAAGCGCCCTGTTCGTGGGCCTGGGCGATATATCGCTGGGGGCCTTCACCACCGAAGCGGGCGCGTTAAGCTACGGCACCATTCGCATGTGGCACGTTGAACTGCTGGAATGCATGCCGGTAAGCTACGAAATTACCGCGGGGGCCATGCGCGGCATGGGGTGGTCGGTGCTGCCCACTATCGTTGTTATCGTGGGGTCGTGCCTTTTGCGCATCGTTTTCATCTTATGGATATTCCCGTCAATGCACGACTACACCACGCTCATGAACATCTACCCCGTCACCTGGACCGTGACGGGCGCCACCATGGTCGCGCTGTTCTTCTTCGCGCGCCACCGCGCCTACGCCGGTGTGCGTGAGGCGCAGGCGGCCGCCGCGAAGCACCACAAGGCGGCGGCGTAGCGAGCGAACATTCGCGGGACCGGTCGAGGGCCCCAAGAATTGCCGCCGCATACAAAAACGCTCCTAACCGAGAACACATCGGCTAGGAGCGTTTCTATGAGACGCAAAGCGTGCGGTCGGAGCGCGCCAAGCCGCGATTGGCTCGCTGGCGCCAGCGCACACCGCGCCACAGTGGCATGCGCGTCGGCCGCCGCCGCGGCCAATCTTGGCCAAACCCGAAGATGCCCTTAAGGCTATCGAACGAAGTTCGTCATGGCGCCTGTTTCGGCGACCGGGGGCTCGATGCCGTTTTCGCGGCCGAGCTCGATGCACTGCAGCATCCATGCCATGTTGTGGCCGATGTTGCGCATCGTACGCATTCCTTCTTCATCGAGCGCCGCCTCGCCCGGCACGCGCCCGTGCACGCCGTTCCAATACGTTGACGAGACGATGGGCATTTGGTTGATGGTGAAATACTTGTTCAGCACATCGAACGACGCCGTGATGCCTCCCCGGCGCGCAACGGCCACGGCCGCGCCCGGCTTGTGGCAAAACGCCGCGCCGCCCGCATAAAACGCGCGGTCGAGCACCGAAAGGATGCGGCCCGTTGGATGCGCGTAATACACCGGCGTGCCGAACACGAAGCCGTCGGCCGTTTTCGCGGCCTCGATCAGGCTATTCACCATATCGTCGTCGAAGATGCACGACAGCCCTTCCGTCTCGCGGCACTTTCCGCACCCGATGCAATCGCGCACGGGCTTGCCGCCGAGCTGGAAGACCTCCCACTCAATGCCGTGGCTATCAAGCGCCGCGCCCACCTCGGCAAGCGCGGCCGCCGTATTGCCCTTTGCTTTCGGGCTGCCATTTACCATAAGAACCTTCATGAATCCCCCTTTAAGAAAAGCACCGTCCGGCGCGTTATTCGAACATGGAAACTTTACCCCTTTGACCGCACTCGATGTCAAACCATTTCGCAGCCCTCATAACGCGCCCAATTTACACCAATGCCCAGGTTTCACACCAAGGCTGGGGCTCTTCATACCGAGCCCCAAGCTCCACGGCGGTTGCCGCGACCGCACTCCAAGCCGGCGATCTCGGTTCACGCGCACACCCCGCCTCCGCGCTCTCGCCGAGGCGCGGCGTCCAAGCTCGCGATCGAAAGGAAACGCCTCGTCAACCGCAGCCGACCCAACTATTCGCAAGCAATCGCCGCGCTATACAATGCGGTTGTCCTTCCACGAACGGAGGCCCCATGCCGAGTCTTCTATCTCATGTTTCCGCTTTCGAATATTGGCGCCTCGTCGGTACGCCGGGTTTTTCCGCGCCCGAGCCGTGCCGCGCAAACGCACCCCGTAATTTCGATGCCAACGATTTCGAATGGTTTTCTGGAATGGGATTGCTTTCTTATCCATTGCACGGCCTCACATCGACCAAGCATAAAAACAAGGATGCCATCACAATGAGGCATCTCGCGTGTCCCAGCCTTCCGCATGGCTCAATCTGCGCCATTTCCGCCCAGCGGCTTATCGCCTCGCCAGAACTGACCCTTTTGCAGATAGCACCCCTTCTTTCGTTCGCGGAGCTCGTAGGCATAATGTGCGAATTCTGCGGCCTATTCACCATCGTCGGGTCCGACAATACGCTCGTGAAAAGGACGCCCCTTACAAGCGTCTCAAAAATCTCATCCTTTTGCGAAAGAGCGAAAGGATTGCACGGGTCATCCGATTGCGCAACAGCGGCGCAATACGCCCTCGATAGATCGAGATCTCCCATGGAAACAGCCGCTGCGCTCATTTTCACCCTCCCGTATTATCGCGGAGGGTATTGCCTGCGCGGAGCCGAGCTCAATCGGAGGATCGCCCTCTCTGCCCCAGTGCGCAAAATAGCCGGCGTCGACACCCTGGAACCCGATATTTTCTGGAGAAATCACCGTACGTGCCTCGAATACGACAGCGACGCATTCCATGGGGACGATTCCCGCATCGCAAACGATGCACGGCGAAAGAATGCGCTCATCTCGTCGAAGATCGGGGTTGTCACCCTCACCACGGCGCAATTGCGCAGCATACGCGAAACGCAAAAAATTGCCCATCAGCTTGCGCTGCTCATGGGTGGACGAATACGCATCCCCAACGAGGATATTTTCGCAATGCGCCACAAATTGATTAGGCACGACCTCCTTGACGGTTCAAGCGTCTTGAAGTCGCAATATGCCCTATCTCAGAGGGCCGGCCAAGTCATTGAAAGCCCCATCGCCAACGTAGGATGGGGCGATGAATAGTTCTTGCGCATGATTATTTCGAAATTCTGGCACTTTTTCTAGTTTCTGGGGCCAAGAGTCGTCAAACAAACGCACCATAGAAAGCCAGGAATGCAAATTAGCGTCTCAATAGGTCTTTCTATCAGCAATTTGCGCGCCTTACAAACTCTGATCGCAAATATAGCCCCAGAAACTAGAAAAAGTGCCAGCATTCAAGCAATCTTGTACGCGCAGCCTTTCGTGAATGTGATTTGCCGCACTTCGAAACGAATCGGAGGTCCAGGTCCCAAGCTCAAGCAGGGTCAACCAGACATGAACCCCATAACGAGACGCAGCAAATCCCACATCTCCCAGAAATTGGATTAATGCCACCTTTGAGCTGCTAGAATGCCAGACATGCCAAGTTTGCGAGAGGAGGTAGGAGCGATGTCTGCGAAACGTTCGAAGCGACCGTCGAAATCGGGCGCGATATGGCGCATGACGGCCGAAGAGGCCACGCTGGCGAAAAAGCCGCGCTATAACGGCTACGCCTGCGGCCATGGCGTGCATGGCGACACGAAGTACAACCGGGCCAAAACGAAACGCGCCTGGAAGGCCAATATGCAGCAAGAAGGAGCCCGCAAGGGCTCCTTCCTTTTTCTGAGGCTTGGGCACAAGCCCCTACCTGCATACTAAAGCGAGGCATATTGCGGCGGTTGCCTTGCAGCCGTTTCTTGACTGGCTTAGGCAAAAACCAACTCGTTTGCTGCACCCCTAGACATCCAAGAATTCGACCAGTCCGGAATCGGTGTGGTAGAGCGCGCCAACCACGCGCAACCCGTGCTCTTGCTCGTCGCGTCGAACCTGGCGGCTTTCCTCGATGCGCCGCACGCTGTGCGCGACGTTCGCCAAGCATGCGGCGGCCTCGTCGCGCTCGTCGCCGATGGCGTCGGCGATTTCGTCGGTGATGAATTTCACCGTGCCGTAAGGCTCGTGGTGCATGGCGGCATCGACCGCTCCGCACGCCGTATGACCTAGCACCACCACGAGGTTGCAGCCCAGGTGGTCTTCGGCATATTCGATGCTGCCGAGCTGATGGTTGTCGACCACATTGCCGGCAACGCGAATCACGAACAGCTCTCCGATGCCCGCCGAGAAAATGGCCTCGGGAATCACGCGCGAATCGGAGCACGCGAGCACGATGGCATAGGGCGCCTGGCCCTGCTCGAACGTCGCCTTGCGCAGTTCGGAGGAGATGTCGCCTTGTGCGCAGGATGCCGCAATGTAGCGCTCATTGCCCGCACGAAGGCGGGCAATTGCCTCGTTTGCCGAAAGGTTGTCGTTAGCATGGGTCATACCGAGCCTCCTGAAAAATGCATGCAGCACGTCGACGCTTCGCGTCCTCGGCCGAAATCTCAAAAGCCCGCCCAAGCATGCGCGTCGGATTTTACAAACGGCGAAACCAAGCGTGCCCCATTTGCCTATCGCGATAAACGATACAAGCACAACGTGAAGCGCGCGTGGAGGCCTACCGAAGCGACGCCGAGCAAGCACGCAATGCGCGCATGTCCATGGTTTTGTGTTGCAGAGCCCTTTGCCGCGATGCCTGCAGTCGTATAGTTACGCCTCGCCTGAAAACGCCGAGCTGCTCGCAACGAAAGCTGAGTTTCACGCCAGCAGCACGAAGCTCCATATCAGAAAGAAACGCATGAATACGATCCGCAACCTTGCGCCCGGCATCGCCGCAAGCGCCGCCCTCGCCATTGTCTGCTGGTTTTTAGGAGCCGCCGTGCCCATCGTGGGCGGCGCCGTATTCGCAATATTGGCGGGTATGGCGATTGGCGCGTTTTGGAAGGAAAAGGGTACCGCCGCCGCAGGCATCAAGTTCACGTCGAAGAAAGTGCTGCAAACGGCCGTCGTACTGCTCGGCTTCGGGCTGCCTCTCACGCAGATCGCGCAGGTCGGCGCCTCCTCGTTGCCGGTTATCGCATCCACCATCGCGGCATCGTTGCTCACGGCGTTCATCCTATGCCACGCGCTGCGCGTCCCCGGTCGCACGGCAACGCTGATCGGCGTGGGGTCGTCGATTTGCGGAGGCTCGGCCATCGCCGCAACTGCCCCCGTCATTAAAGCGAACGATCAGGAAGTCGCGCACGCCATTTCGGTCGTGTTCCTGTTCAACGTGCTGGCCGCGTTGATATTTCCCACGCTCGGCGATGCAATTGGCATGACAAACGACGGTTTCGGCTTGTTCGCGGGCACGGCCGTCAACGACACCTCGTCGGTCACGGCAGCAGCGGCCGTGTGGGACGGCATGCACCCCGGCGCGAATGCGCTCGACTACGCCACTATCGTGAAGCTGACGCGCACCCTGGCCATTATCCCCATCACGTTCGTGCTGGCGCTGTGGGTTTCCTCACGCGAGCGCAAGGCCGCGCTCGCAGACGGGAAAGCACCCACGAGCGCCTTCAGTCTGAAGCGCGCGCTGCCCACGTTCATCGTGCTGTTCGTATGCGCGTCCATCGTGGCCACCGCCGCAAGCGCAGTGGGCATCGATCTTTCGGTGTTCGAGCCGCTCAAATTTGCAAGCAAGTTCTTCATCGTGATGGCGATGGCGGCCATCGGCCTGAACACCGACGTGGTTGGCCTGGTGAAATCGGGCGCGAAACCCATCGTGCTTGGCGCGGCATGCTGGATCGCCATCGCGTGCGTGAGCCTGGCCGCGCAGCATGCTCTGGGACTTTGGTAGGTTTTTCTAGCTTAGCCTCGCCTCGAGCACACAACGCTGCCCACCCCTCCTCTGCTACAACCGAAGGCCAGCCATGGTACAGCATGCGAGCACCCGCACCAGACGTGGCGATGGAAACGACAATGTTGGCGCACGCGCTGCGATACATACCCTCCCGTTCGACAAAGCCGCCCTTATGGCGGTTTTTCTTTTCATAATGCAATGTATAGTTGACATTTAACTATACATGCAATATATTTATGGCATGTTGCAACATATATCACCTTTTTAAAGAAAGGGAGGGCCATGCCTGGCAAGAAAAACCTCCGCATGAAGGCCGCCCGAGCCGCCCGCGGCTTATCGCAGACCGACCTCGCCGAAGCCGTGGGCGTCACGCGTCAAACCATCGGTCTCATAGAAGCCGGCGGCTACAACCCCACGCTAAACCTGTGCGTGGCCATCTGCAAAAAGCTAGACGTCACATTGAACGACCTGTTCTGGGACGATGAAACCTCTGGACCCTTCCCATTTTAGGAGCGAACCATGAAATTCGAGAATGCGAAAATCGTGCAGAAGTGGCGCGAATATGTGGGACCGAAAGACGAACGCTTGGTGGCCGAGGAAGGGAAAATGTACAAAACAGGCTACATCCTGCTGTCATTCGGCATTTTGGCGATACTCATCTACGGCATTATGGCGCAGCAGGTAGCGTGGGTGCATGCCGGCGCCAATGAGCCTTTCAACCTGTTCGCCAGCCCCATCGATATGGCCATGCTCCTTTGGGTAGCGGTCGTTTCGCTCGTATGCGTCGGCCACCAAACGCGAAAAGGCTATGTGGACACGAACCGTTTTGGGCAAACCGACGCGTTTCCCCTTGGCTATTTCGCGCTTATCGCGGCAATGACGGGCGGAGCGAGCGCGATAATCGTCGCGGCTATGCGCTGCGTCGCCGAGCTGCAAATCGTCCCCGCTCAAGAAGTTTTCTGGGGCGCTGACTTGGCAGTGGGCATCGTGTTCGGCGTGCTCATTTTCGCAGCCACGCTGCTCGCATTCTATGCGTCGTTCAAATCGGCGAAGGCAAGCCGCGTGAAAATCGAGGAATCGCTCGGCGACGAATAAGAACGGCGGCGCAGATTTTACCCACCCCAGAAATAAACGAATCCCCGCGCGGGATATGATGAGGGAGCCGTGCACTGCGGCTCCTTTCCCGTTTTGAGAGGCGGCCCACTATGTTCGAGATTAGCGCCCCGCGGCTTCCCATGCCTTTGATGTCGCACCCCGCCGAACCTGGCGAGATTGACGCAACTGTGGCCGTGATCGCCGCAACCGACCCTGAGCTGGGCGAAATCGCGCGCGCCGAAGCATATTATTTTCGGGGCCAGGCAGAAAACGCCCATAACGCCGCAGCGACGTTCCTCGATCATGTCGACCCTGCGCTCTCCATTTCGGCGAATTTCATTTGCGCGTATGCGAACCTCACATTGAACAGGGCTTATATATCGAAAGAGTGCATTTCTCGCATCGCGGCGCTTCGCGAGAGCAATGCCGTTGCGGCCAGCCCCGCGTTGCTTGCCGCCCACAAGCTCATCGACGCGGCGGCGTGCGTGCTGCTGCATCTGTCCGCGCCCTTCCCGCCGGAAGATTTCATCGGGCATATGGGCGTATTGCCCGAGGGCCTGCGCCTATTCGCTTGCTACTCGCTGGCGCACCTCGCCTACCTGCGCGGCGAATACGGCCGCTGCGTTGGCATGGCGGAAATCGCGCTGGCAACCAAGCAGGCGCGCTACCCCATTCCCGAGCAATTCCTGCACCTGGTGGCGACCATGGGGCACATGAGCCTGAAAAACGTCGACGACGCCCGACGCCACTTCATGGCCGCATGGAGCATCGCCGAAGCCGATGGCCTGATCGAGGAAATAGGCGAACACCACGGCCTTCTGCAAGGCATGCTGGAAACGTGCCTGAAAGACGGCCACCCCGCCGAATACGCGCGCGTGGTCGACATCACGTACCGCTTCAGTTACGGCTGGCGCCGCCTGCACAACCCCGAAGCCGGCGCGCAGGTGGCCGACAACCTCACTACCACGGAGTTTTCCATCGCCATGCTCGCAAGCCGCGGGTGGTCGAATGCCGAAATAGCCAACCACCTGGGCATTTCAGCAGGAACCGTAAAGAATCGCCTGTCGGCGGCATACGCGAAGCTCGGCATAGCAAGCCGCGCCGAACTCGCGCAGTACATGCTGCAATAGAGAGGCGACCGTGGGTCAGGGGGAAAGTCCCTTTGGCGCATTTCGACAACTTTCCTTGTCAATTCAGGGCATCAAGCACGAATGCTCAAGCGGGTTCTTCCAAAATGGGTCAAAGGGACTGCCCCCTGACCCACCCCTGGAGCATGCTCTAAGTGGCATAATCGAATGCGCAACACCGACGAAAATCGAAGGGCATCATGCAGCATATCGACCACATCGAAGTGCGCGGCGCGCGCGTGCACAACTTGAAAAACGTCAACGTGGACATCCCCCTGAACCAACTCGTGGGCATCGCTGGCGTTTCGGGCTCGGGCAAAAGCTCGCTGGCGCTTGGCGTGCTGTATGCGGAAGGCTCGCGCCGCTATTTGGAAGCGCTTTCGACCTACACGCGCCGCCGCATCTCTCAGGCAGGCAAAGCCGCCGTCGACGACGTGCGCTATGTGCCCGCGGCGCTCGCGCTGCACCAGCGCCCGGCGGTTCCCGGCGTGCGATCGACGTTCGGCACCTCGAGCGAGCTTCTGAACAGCCTGCGGCTTTTGTTCTCGCGCGTGGGCAGCCACGTCTGCCCGCATTGCGGCGCGCATGTGCCGCCGACGCTCAACGTGGCCGCTGAGCTGCCAATCGCCTGCCTCAACTGCGGAAACGAATTCTACGGCCCCGGCGCCGAGCAGCTCGCCTTCAATAGCGAAGGCGCGTGCCCCACCTGTGGCGGCACCGGCATCGCGCGCACGGTGAACCGCGCGGCACTCGTTCCCGACGAAAGCAAGACCATCGACGAGGGCGCCGTGGTGGTGTGGGGCTCGCTTATGTGGGATCTCATGAAGCAGGTATGCGGCGCGATGGGCGTGCGCACGAACGTGCCGTTTCGCGAGCTGACACCCGCCGAGCGCGACATCGTGTTCAACGGCCCGGCCGAGAAGAAGCATATCTTGTATAAGGCGAAAAAGGGCGACACGTTCGCCGAGATGGATTTCACCTATTACAACGCCGTGCGCACGGTAGAGAACTCGCTCGCCAAGGCGAAGGACGAAAAAGGGCTCAAGCGCGTCGCGAAATACCTGACCGAAGGCCCCTGCCCCGACTGCGGCGGCACGCGCCTGTCGGCCGCCGCGCGCGGACCGCTCGTGCGCGGCATCGATTTGGCGCAGGCGACGGGAATGACGCTCGACGCGGCCGTGGAATGGGTCGCCAGCGTGCCCGAGAGCCTTCCCGCCGAGATGCGCCCCATGGCGCAATCGATTTGCGAGTCGTTCCAAAGCACGGCGAAGCGCCTGCTGCAGCTTGGATTGGGATATTTGACGCTCGACCGCGCGGGCGCCACGCTTTCGACCGGCGAGCGGCAGCGCGTGCAGCTCGCAAGATCGGTGCGCAACCGCACCACGGGCGTGCTGTACGTGATGGACGAGCCGTCCATTGGTCTACACCCCGCCAATATCGACGGTCTTTTGGGAGTGATGCGCGATTTAATTGCCGATGGCAATTCCGTGGTGATGGTAGACCACGACACGCGCATCCTGGCCGCTGCCGACTACATCGTTGAAATGGGGCCTATCGCGGGCGCAGGCGGAGGCACCGTGGTGTCGCAAGGAAGCGTTGCCGAAGTCGAATCAAGCTCCGCGTCAATCATCGGCCCATACCTCAGCGAAGAGAAGCGCATCCATGTCCGCGAGCACGTACCGGCTGAATGCCTGTTCGATTTGGGAACAATCCATCTCGAATCAAGTGGCTTGCATACCGTGAAGCCATTCGCGGTCGATATTCCGCGCGGCAGGCTTATTGCCGTGACGGGCGTTTCTGGCTCAGGCAAAACCACCCTGGTGCTTGAAACGCTCATTCCCGCGCTTCAAGCGAACGCCGCGGGAGCCGCGTTGCCCAAACACGTGACGGCCATACAGGCCGATGGCATTTCTCGCGCCAATTTAATTGATGCCACCCCCATAGGCATTAACGTGCGCTCTACCGTAGCTACCTATAGCGGCGTGCTCGACGACCTGCGCCGCGCCTACGCGCGCACCGATGCCGCGAAGGCCACTGGCTTGAAGGCGGGCGACTTCTCGTACAACACAGGCAGCCTGCGCTGCGCAACCTGCGACGGCACGGGGCAAATCTCGCTCGACGTGCAGTTTCTGCCCGACGTGGACATCGATTGCCCCGACTGCCGCGGCACGCGCTACGGCGAGGCGGCCGCGCGCATTCGCCGTGCTGAAAAAGGCAAGCCCGAGAGCGAGGCGCTCAGCCTGCCGCAGTTGCTCGCGCTTTCGGTCGACGAGGCCCTGCCGCATGTGGCCGACATCAAAAAGGCGCATGAAAAGCTGCAAACCCTGCACGATTTGGGCTTAGGCTACCTCACGCTTGGCGAGGCCACGCCCGCGCTTTCCGGCGGAGAGGCGCAGCGCCTGAAGCTCGCGAGCGAAATGGGGCGCGGCCAGGCCGATGCCGTGTTCGTGTTCGACGAGCCGACCATCGGCTTGCACCCGCGCGACGTGGAAACGCTGCTGCGCGTATTCCAGCGCTTGGTCGAGCAGGGCGCAACCGTAGTGGTGGTCGAACACGACCTGGATTTCATCGCGAACGCCGACTACGTGATCGACATGGGGCCGCACGGCGGCGAAGCGGGCGGGCGCATCGTCGCATGCGGAACGCCCGCCCAAATCGCCGCGAACCCCGAAAGCATCACCGGCCACTATTTGCGACTATGAGACATGGGACACTTTCCTCAGAGGAAAGTGTCCCAGGGAGGTTCAATGCATGGACGATTTTGAGCGCAGATGGAAGCTCATCCAAGACCAGCTCGGCGCACAGGCGCGCGGCGACGAGCCCGCGTGTTTCTCGAGCGGGCGCACGCTGTTCGGCATCAAGAGCGATGTTGAACGGAAAATGGACGATATCGCCCACGAGATGGAACAGCGCGCACACGAAAAACGAGAAAACGGAGTATAGGCTGGGTGCTTGCCCATGAGGCATACCCTGCACTAAACGGGCCGAAACGTGTAGCTTGCGCCGAGTCCGTCGCTATGGCGAGAAACCCGAATGCCGAAGGCTTCGGCAAGCTCGCGCGACGCGGCAACCTGCTCGGGGCTTCCTTGGAATACAACCCGCGCGTTGTCCATAACGACAAGCCAATCGCAATGGCACAACGCCAAATCCAAATCGTGAATCACGGCGACCGCAGTGCTTCCCGCCGACGTCGCAACCGAGCGCACGCAAGCCATGACGCGATGCGCCGCCCCCACATCGAGAGCGCTCGTGGGCTCATCAAGCAGCATTAACTGGGCTTGCTGAGCCAGCACCATAGCGAGATACGCGCGCTGCCGCTGGCCGCCCGACAGCATCGCGACCGGGGAGCCCTCCAAAAAGCCGAGCCCGCAGCGCGACAGCGCCTCATTCACCGCCGCTTCGTCTTCGCGCGAGAAACCGCAGCATCGGCCCACGCGTGCATACCGGCCGCACGAAACGAGCTCGCGCACGTCCATCGAGCTTGCGAACAAATCCTGCGGCAAATACGCCACCTTCGCAGCTCGTTCCCGCGCACGAAGGCCGGCGACGTTGGAGCCCGCCACGAACACATCGCCTCGCGCCGGACGTTCGAGCGCGCATGCGAGCTTGAGCAGCGTCGACTTCCCGCAGCCGTTAGGCCCCACGATTCCGATCACGCCGCCTGCGGGCACCTTCAAGTTCAAGCGGCGCATGAATTCGCCGCGGCTGTACGAAAAAGACACATCGCGAAATTCGAGCGCCCAGCCGCACGCGTCGTTTGCAGCCTCGCAAGACGCCTGTGGGCCATCGCAGACCACGCATCCATCTGTGGAAAGCGTCGCGCCAGCAGTCGACTCGCACTTCGCGCCGCGCGTCTCATTCGCCATGCGCGCCCCCTTTCCTCAAAACCAGATAGATGAAAAACGGGCCGCCGATCAGCGCTAGCAAAATGCCCACGGGCAGCTCGTACGGCGCAAACGCGCAGCGCGCAACCGAGTCGCACACCACGACGAAAAGCGACCCCAAAAGCGCGCTGGCGGCGATGACGTCGCGCGAGCGCGAGCCCACGAAGTGCCGCGCGATATGGGGCACGACAAGTCCCACGAAGCCGATAAGTCCGGCAAAGCTCACGGCCGCTCCAGCAAGCATGGCCGCAACCGCCAAGCACGCGATGCGACTGGCCGCCACATTTACGCCCAACCCGTGCGCGGCGGCATCGCCCAGCGAAAGCACGTCGAGCACGCGAGAAAGGCACAGCGAAGCCATGAGCCCCGCTGCCACATAGGCCGCAGGCCATGCGAGCTCGGAAAACTTCACGCCCGAAAGCCCGCCCACCAGAAACATCGACGATCCCACATAGGCATCGGGGTCCACAATGAGGATTGCATTCATCCCCGCGCCGAATATTGTCGTGAGCGCCATGCCGGCGAGCACCACCACAAGCTTCGATGCGCGCGAGCGCATGGATATGGCGAAGATGACGCCCGCCGTCGCAAGCGCGCCCGCGAACGCCGCCGCCGGCAGAAACGCCGCCGCTCCAGGCGCGAACGCCGAAACCACGAGCACGGCGAACCCTGCGCCCGAATTCACGCCAATCACATTCGGGCTCGCAAGCGGATTGTTCAGCACGCCCTGGATAACGGCCCCGGCCGCAGCCAGCGCGCAGCCGGCAAGCGCGGCGGCCGCAACGCGCGGCAGCCTTACGTTCATAAGGATGTTGCGCGCCGCATCGCTTGTATCGCCGCAGGCCAAAGCGATCAAATCAGAAAGCCCCACGCTGCTTGCGCCCAGCACGGCGGAAACGGCGCACGCCATCGCCAATAAGGCCGCCAACAGCACGCACTTCAGCGCGTTGGAGCCGCGAGCCGAGGCGCGCGCCGCTGCATCGTTATGCGCCGAAGCACTGCGCAAGCGCCGCATAGGCCTTGTCCCATTCATCGTTGGGCTTGTATTGGAACAGCGTTGGGTCGAGCAGCGCCACATGGCCTTCCTTCACGGCGGTCAAGCTCGACCAGGCGGGGTCGCTTTCTATTTTCTCGTCATACGCACGCTGCGCCGACGCGGCATCGTTGCCCATGGGCAGCACAAACACGTAGTCGGGGTCGATTTCCAGCAGCGCCTCCATGCTGAAGTCGGAAAGCAGGCTCTTGTTTTCGTCCGCGATGTTCACCGCGCCCAAATCGGCGAGCATGGCACCTGTTTGCGTGGACGAATTCTGCACGCGCACGCCCTGCGAGTACGTAGTGAGCACGGCCACGCGCGAGCCCGCAACGGCATCCTTCGCCTTGGCCACCTCGCCATCGATGCGTTGCTTCACGGCTTCACCATTTTCGGCATACAGGTCGTCGCGCCCAGTGATGTCGCAGCACGTGCGCAGCATGCGAAGATAGTCGCCGAACGTCGTCACCTTGAAGTATGCGACGGGAACGCCCGCGGCCGTCAGCTGGTCTTTCAAATCGGTTTGCGCCGTGCCGCCGCCGCGTCCCGAAGTCGACCCCGTCATAATCACGAAATCGGGGTCGCAGGCGAGGATCGACTCGAGATTCAAGCTCGAGAAATCGCCAACCGACTGCACCGACTCGCTATCGATGCCGTAATCGGCGAAGGCGTCGTCGCTCGCGCCCACAAGCGTGCCGCCCGCGAGCTGCCACACGTCGGCGAAGCTGCCCATGCAGGCCACCACGCGCTGGGGGTCTTGCACCGTCACCTCGTTGCCCAAATCGTCGGTGAACGTGTACGTCGCCTGCTGCTCGCTGGCCGATTTCGCATTGGACGCCTCGTCGCCACCGGTCGCTTGTCCGCATGCGGAAAGCCCCGTCGCCAAGGCGATGCACATCGCCGCGGATAAGCCGGCGCGCAGGGCAGCCCCGCCGCCAGAGCGCCATGCGCCGATTTCCATATTCATCATCGTTGCATTCCTTTCCTACAGGTTCATTCCGCACGCCGCATGGCTCGCGCACGCCGCAGGCGCGGCCGACGTGCCGGTCTCGCCTTCAATGCCCAGGCCATGGGCGCAATAGTCGTCTTGCGCCATATAGTCGCCATCGTGGTAATACGCCGCGCGGGCCCGGCATCCGCCGCAACCCTCGGCGTAATCGCAGGTTCCGCATGCGCCTCCGTATTCGCGCGTGCGCAGCCGTTTGAATACCGGGCTGCTCTCCCAAATTTCATCGAAGGGCGTTTCGCGCACATCGCCAGCGGTTTCGGTCATATAGGCGCACGGGCGCACCAAGCCCTCGGACCCGATGACGCAATACGTCAGACCGGCCAAGCATCCGCGCGTATAGCGTGTTTCAACGCCGAGTTGCTTGGCCACGCGCGTGAACTGAGGCGCGCACGTGGGCTTGATGTCGATCTTCAATTCGCGCTGCTTTTCCATGACTTCGCGCAGCAGCGATTCGTTTTGGCGCACGGCAAGCGCCTCATCGTTGATGAATTTGCCGCGTCCCACGGGAATGAGAAAGAAAATGTAATGGCCGCGCGCGCCCACCTCGGCAGAAAAATCGCTGATGGCGCAAATCTGATCGCGATTCCAATCGACCACCGTGGTATGAATCTGGAACGCAAGCCCAGCGCGCTTGCATGCCTCGATGCCTCGCATGGTGGCGGCAAAGGCCCCTTGAACGCCGCGGAATTTGTCATGCTCGGCAGCATCAAGGCTGTCGACGCTGATGCCCATGGCGCACGCTCCTGCGGCTTTCAAACGACGGGCAACCTCGTCGGTGATCAGCGTGCCGTTCGTGCCGAACACCGGCCGCAGGCCCACGTTTGCGGCATGTCGCACCAAATCGTAGATATCGGGGCGCAGCAACGGCTCGCCTCCGCTGAAGATCATGATCTTGAAACCGGCGCGTGCGATTTGGTCGATCATCGCAAAAGCCTCATCGGTCGAAAGCTCTCGCGCGTCCTTTCCTTCGGCGTCTTGGTAGCAGTGCTCGCATTTCAGATTGCATTCGTTGGTCGTCATCCACGAGACGATCATGGCTCCCCCTTCTTTTGTTCTCATTTCGTTGAAAACTTTACAGAAGGGAAACAGGAGCAAAAGCGGCATCCGCGGCGCGCTATGTTAGCCGAGGTTTCTTACGCCATGAAAGGCAATAACGAAAACCGGCGTCAATCGTGCCAGCAGCGGAATTTGCGCCTCTAGCAACGCACGTATCGTCGTTTTGCCTGGTGTATTACGGTTTCGAGCGTATGCTCTACGTAAATCGCGTTACGAGACAATACGCCATGCGCGTCAATAAAAACTGGTGCCTGCGCATCGAAGCGCAGGCACCGTACGACGATTGCCTGACCTTTGTTCGTATTTTTCGGCGCTATGCCCTGCTCGATGCGCACGCCTGCACGCTTTCGAGTGCGGAAACGAGCGCCTCCGCGTCAATCGGTTTGGCCAGATGCATATCCATGCCTGCGGATTCGCTTTTATGGCGGTCGTCATCGAACACGTTGGCCGTCATGGCGATGATGGGCACGCTGCGTGCGTCGGATTTCCCGCAAGCCCTGATGGCGCGCGTGGCTTCGTAGCCATCCATGATGGGCATCATGATGTCCATCAGAATCGCGTCGAAATAATGCGCGGGCTTCTTCGAGAACATCGACACCGCCTGCTGGCCGTCGATGGCCTCCACCACGTTCACGCCCTTATCCTTCAAGATGAACGAGGCGATTTCCCTGTTCAAATCGTTGTCTTCGACGAGCAGCACGCGCATGCCGTGCAAATCGACGTCCGGCTGGCCAGGCTTTTTAGCCTCGCCGACCCCTTCCGCAATCTCGAACGGGAGCGAAACGATCACCTCGGTGCCCTCTCCCAAGGCGCTTTTCACGGAAATCGTGCCGCCCATGCGATCGACCAGGTTCTTCACGATGGCCATGCCGAGCCCCGTGCCTTTGTACGTGCTGCGGGCGCCATGGTCGGCTTGGACGAATGGCTTATAGATGTCGCGCAGGAAGTCTTCGCTCATGCCGATGCCCGTGTCGCGCACCCTCAACGTAACCAGGCACGATTTCTCGTCTGCGGAAACCTGCTGCGACAGCGCGCAACGCACCGAGCCGCCCTCGCGGTTGTACTTGATGGCGTTCGTCACCAAATTCAGGAAAATCTGCTCGATGTACAAGGGGCTGCCGACGAGATACGGATGCGGCAAATCGGCTCCGCATCCCTCGTACACGATGGAGATGCCTTCCTCGTCGGCGCGCATCTGGACGATAGTTTCGAGTTCTTCGACCAGCTTTGGCGCGTAGAACACCTCCTCATACAGCGAGACGTCCTTGTTCTCGAGTTTGCTCAACTCAAGCGTGTCATTGATGAGCGACAGCAAATGGTCGGCGGCGATTTTGGCCTTGGCGCGGCTCGCGTCTACCAATTCGCGATTCTCTGGGTGCGCCGCGCAGATGTCCAAAAGGCCGATGATGCCGTTGAGCGGCGTGCGCATGTCGTGCGACATGCGCGAAAGGAAATCGGATTTGCTCTGATTGGCCAGCCGCTCGCTTTCGAGCGCGATGGTCTTTTCCATGAGCTCGTTTTTGTCGAGGATGAGATTCCAGTGTTCAACCACGCCTTCAGGCGAGACGAATTTGCGCCCGCGGTCTTCGATGTATTTGTACGAGCCGTCTTTGCAACGCATGCGATACGTCGTGGCATAGTGGTCTTGCACGGCATACTGCGACAGCGCGTCGGCGATGCCGGTTTCTACGTCTTCGGGATGGGCGAGCTGCACGATGTTGCCGTTGCATGCGGCCACCAGCTCTGCCGGCGAATCGTAGTCGAGCATGCGCGCGAACTGCTCGGACACGTATTTGAACGAGTAGGTCTCATCGTCGTTGCTGATCTTCACGCCACCGGGAAGCGCGCTGGTAATAACGTCGAGCTGGCGTTTGAGGTTGTCATTTGCCTGTTGGAGCTGACGTTGGTAATAGCGCTCCTTCGCGAGAATCTCGTCGATGCTGCGAAAGCCGAGGAACGCGAACGTGCCATCGACATCGTATTCCTTTACGATATGGGCCTGGAAATGCGCCAGGCCGGCCGCATTGGGAACCGTCTCGAACGCATAGTGGTAGTCGCTGCGCGATTCGAATCGCCCGCGGATGGTCTCGAAATTCAGCTCGCGGCGAAAGTCCTCGCGCTGGCCGGGAACCACGAAATCCTCGGCGTATTTGGCCACATAATCGGTGAATTTGGGGATATGGTTCTCTTGCGCGTGATTAGTGGCCTGGCTGAACACGATCTCGTAATCGTCGGTCGCCAGGTCCAAAACGAATGCGATGGTATAGTCGAGGCTCAAGCCGAACAGCGCGCAGTCGCGAATGCCCGACGTCGCGCGAGACCCCTCCTCAACCGCAGCCGTTTCTTCGTCCACGAACCAATCGCCGCGCCGCGCTTGAATCATATGCGCACTTCCATTTCATGCCGATGCGCCCGCAATGTCCCCTGGGCGCACGAATAAGTTAGCTTTGATTATTGCAGATGCAGCGGCATTTTTCTCGACGAAAGGGAATTAATTGCCCCCTCCCGCATGCGGTAATCATTTTTTTACAGATTCATCGGGCTTTCGCGCAGGCGGCAAGCGCTTCGTAGAGCCGTTCGGGTTCAATCGGCTTGGATAGGTGGTAGTTCATGCCGGCCTCGATAGTGCGCTTGCGTTCTTCAGAGAATGCGTCAGCCGTCACTGCAATGATGGGCACGCAAGCCGCATCGGGACGATCGAGCGCGCGGATGGCACGCGTGGCGGCCAAGCCGTCCATCACGGGCATGCGCACATCCATGAGAATCGCGTCGACGGCGCCGACGGCACTCGCCTCGAACGCCTCGAGCGCCGCGCGGCCGTTTTCGGCGGTGTCCACAACGCAGCCCGCCTTTTCCAAAATCAACTTGGCCACTTCGGTGTTCAGAGCATTGTCCTCGACCAACAGAACGCGCATTCCTTCAAGATGCGCAGGCTCGTCTGCGGCGGATGCGGCCGAGCCGCCCTGCGAGAGCGCGACGAGCATCTCCACGTCGAACCGCGTCCCCCGACCCAGTTCGCTTTCGACCGAAATGGACCCGCCCATGGCGTCCACCAGGCTCTTCACGATAGGCAGGCCAAGCCCCGTGCCCTCGATGCTGTCGGTAAGGCCGAAACGTTCGCGCACGAAGGGGTCGTAGAGGTGCTGCTGGTATTCATCGCTCATGCCGATGCCGTTGTCGCGCACGCTGAACGTCAGCTTCACCATATTTTGCCCGGCAGACACCGACTTGGCCGTGAACCACACCGTTCCGCGCTCGGGCGTGAATTTGGCGGCATTCGACAGCAGGTTAAAGAATATCTGCTCGAATCGCAACGTGTCCACCTCGACGCAATGCGGCATGGCGTCGAGATTCACCAGAAACAGGATATGCTTTCGGTCCATCAGCGGGCGCACGTTCGTAGCGATGGACGACACGAACGCGTCCTTCGTCATAGGCTCGGGGCGCAACGACAGCTCGCCGGCCTCGATTTTGCTCATATCGAGGATGTCGTTGATGAGCCCAAGCAAAAAGGCGCTGGAATCGGCCGTTTTCTGAAGATATTCGCGCACTTTTTCGGGGTTGGATTCTTGCTGGGCCAGGCGCGTTAAGCCGATGATCGCGTTCATTGGCGTGCGTATGTCGTGGCTCATACGCGACAGAAATTCCGTTTTGGCATGGCCTGCGGCCTCGGCCTGGGCCAGGGCCTCTTCAAGCTCGCCATTCTTGCGCGCGATTTCATCGAGCAAACGCCCGCGCCGCTGTTCCTCGACCGTGAAGTCGCACCACACGTAGATAAGCGCGTAGCTCGCGTTGATGATGAGCCAGCCGGGGTGCGCGAGCTGCGCCCACGTAACCGCGGCGGTTAGAAGATAAAACGCGGCCAGCAAATACCGGCTTGATTTCGAAGCAATGCGGCGCCGGTCGACGACGACTTGCACGAACCCGACCGCCGAATACGCCATGATGGCGCCCACGCCCACCGGCATGAACAGCGCACCGCGCTGGTATTGCATGTCGGGAGAAAGTTCGAAGAACCACCCCGTGATGGGGTTGGTAAAGGCACACAGCACGTATGCGGCATAGGGAGCCGCGACAATCGCCATGGCCCGGCGCAAATCGCGCATAGGGCTGGTCTTATGCGCCAGCACATAGGTGTAGCACAGCCACGTCGCAGCCATAAGCGGCATGGTGGCCACATACAGCGTCATCAACAGCTCGTAGGGCCACCACAGTGTCAAGCGGTTTTGCGCAAGCGACGCGAAGATATCGACGGCGGCGCTCATGATGCTCACGATGAGCACGACATAGAACATGCGCCCCTGCGCGTCGTCGGCAAAGCGATGGCTGGGGCGTTCCTTCACCAGCATGATCAGGAAAATCGCCAGGGCGAAGTAATCGGTTTCTACATGCCACATAGCGCGTCTCTTTTCCCGTCGCAATGAATGGAAGGCAGCCAACGCGGCGCTCGTGCGATGGAAACCACCGAGTTATTCTAGAACCTGGCGCTCGCGCGTCAAGCACGCAAAGGCGAGAGGTTTGATGAAGCGGTTAGCGCTCCTGGATTTCTTTGCCAGAAAGGTGCTCGATGCTGATTTCATAGACGTACATGCCCTTGAGCGACTTCGCGATTTCCTCGTCAACCGCCTCGGCGCTCGGATAATATTTCATCGCCATCGCGCGAATCTTCGGCGTGGCGTCGACAGGGTCGTCGATCAGGCGGCAGCGACCGAACACCACGGCGCTCTGCATGTACGGCGCCCACTTCTCGTTTTCGTCGATGCGCTCGTTGCCGTACACGGTGAAGCACACCTTGTCGCATCGGTTGATAGCATCCACCTTGTGGCCTTTTTTCGCGCCATGCAGGTAGATTTTATTCGCCGCCTCGTCGTAGAAGTAGTTCACCGGGATGGCGAATGGGTAGCCGTCGTCGCCGTTCACCGCGAGCACGCCGCGTCGCTCGCTCGCGAGCAGGAATTTTGCCGCCTCATCGGAAATAAGGTGATGCTTTCTTCTCATGGGACGAAACATGGGCTCCCCTTTCGTCGACGTACGTCTCTTCTGACGGTTATTATACAGTGATGCCACGCGAGCATCGAGCGATAGGCGCTACGCGCGGCCCTCGGCGACATATTGCCGGGCGAATTCCCGGCCCAAGGCGTCTGTGGCGCCCGTGGCTCTCGTTGTAAGCACCGCGCCCGTCGTGCGTTCCCCTTTCGCCGAAACCGATGAACCGAGTCTAACGCAGCGAGGCGAGCGGTCTAGATGCGAACGCGGCGCGGTGGCGCATGCTTTCCCCAAACTGTTAAGCGCGGCAAACGGATGTGCGAATGACGCAGGCTCGCCGGCGAATGCCGCTTCCCGCGGCGGCGTGCGACGAAAGTGTTAAGGTGAGGAAAAACGACGCCTCTACCGACGGGACGATGCCTTGAAAAGCCCACGCAATTTGAAACTGATTTTTGCCATTTACCTTTTAGGCCTGGTTATGGGCGGCCTGTATGTGGGCATGGTGGCGCCCGTGCGGCTGGTGATTCAGGAATTCTTCGGCCTGGGCGATTCGGTGGGCATTTGGATGGTGAACATCTACACGCTGTTCTACGCTGCATGCATTCCCGTGGTGGGCAAGCTTGCCGATATCCGCGGGCGCAAGCCGGTGTTTTTGGCGTGCCTGGCCACATTCGCCGCGGGCTCGCTGGTATGCGGGCTGTCGCAGATGGCATGCAGTTTCGAGCTGTTGCTTGCCGGACGCCTGGTGCAGGCCGTGGGCGCGTGCGGCATCATCCCGGTGGCAAACGCCGAGATTGGCGCGTCGTTCCCGCAAGAGAAAAAAGGCATGGCGCTTGGCATTGCCGCCGCGGTCGCGGGCATCTCGAACGTGCTGGGCTCTGCGGTGGGAAGCCTGGTGATGGGCATCGTCGGCAACGAGCATTGGGCGGCGCTGTTCTTCGTCGCGCTGCCAATTTGCGCGGCGCTTATTGCCGCGGGGGCTGCCTGCTTGCCGAATCGAACGGAAGAAAACCAGGGCGCGCTCGACATCCCCGGGTCGGTGCTTATGGTCGTCACCATTTTGCTGCTGCTGTTCGCGCTGCAGAACATCGACGTTAGCGACCTGGGCGCATCGCTGACATCGCCGAACGTGCTGGCGCCCGCGCTCGGGTTCGTCGTTGCCCTAGTCGTGTTCATTGCGATGGAGCACCGCGCCGCAAGCCCCGTGTTCCATCTGGAATACCTGTCCAACAGGCCCATCGTCGTCACCATGGTGGTCAGCTTCTTTGTGGGCGGCGTCGTCATCACCATGACGCTGATTCCCGAGGTGGCCGAGTTCATCATGAGCGCGCCCACCGGCTCGGGCGGCCTGTACATCCTGCCCGTCGGCATCATGACCATGGTGGGACCGCCGCTTGGGGGCAAGCTCATCGACAAATTCGGCCCGAAGCCCGTACTGATGGGCGGCTTGGCCGTGGCCGCGCTCGGTTTCTGCATGCTGGCGTTCGCAAGCTTGAACAGCGGAAACGCCGTTTTGCTTATCGCGGGCCTGCTGGTGATGGGCCTTGGCATGGGGTTTGCCATGGGCGCGCCCACCAATTACATGATTCTCGAGAACACGAGTCCCGCCGAAAGCGGGTCGGCCATCGCGACCATCGCGCTGGTTCGCCAAATCGGCACCACGGTGGCACCCGCCATTCTGCTGGGCTTCGTGTCGGCGATGCCGGGCGCGCAAGGGTTCTTCAACATGCTATTGTGCGCAGCGATGTTCTGCGTGCTGTCGCTTGCGTGCATGGTGTTCTATAAGAAGCACTAGGTGGGTGTCGGTAGCGGCTCGGACAGATGGCCGCCGGCCTAATCAGCTGGTTGGCGCCCAACCCAAGCTAGACGCCGCAACATCGCGCCGAACGTCGCGCGATGTTGCGAAAAAGATATGACTTAGGATATTTGAAACTATGACACCAGGTCAGAGGGTGGTTACTTGAATATCACCCATTTGCATAAGCAGAAGCCCCAGATGCCCTGCATGCCCATGGTAATGAACTTGCCCAGCATTTCGGGGCAGCCGAAACCTGCCGCCCAACCGATGAACCACGTGCCGAAAAAGTAGTTCCACAAATACAGCGCGATGAACATCGCCACGCTGCGCCAAAAGTTGCTCGACGCCTTGAACGTGATGTTGCGGTTCATGAGGAAGTTGAACGAACCCGAGCACGCCACGGCGATGCCGTTCGCCACCTGGGTCTGCAGACCGACGATGTTCATGAGCGCGAACACGCCGAACTCGACGAACGTTTGCATGAACGACACGCCGCCGTAAGTGAAAATTTGGCGGATGAGCCCGCCGGCGCCTTTTCGCGGGGCGTCTTGAGGTGGCTTGGACGTGCTGACCGTTTTGGTTTCGACGCCGGCCCTCGAGAGTTCGGCGGCCGCGACGTGCATTTTTGGTTGTTCTTCAATCTGTTCCATAGCGAGCCATTGTAGCGGCGAAACGCCCGCGCAACGAGAACGCCACCGTTTTGGCAAGAATCGTGTCTCAAGGGACGTTGTGCGCCCAATGGAACCCACTTCTGCCGACTCTTGTGTATTTAAGTAATCTGCAACCTGAGGTTTTATTGGTCGGAACAAGACCAATAAGCACGCTGGCAGGAAACGCGTCCCTCGGGACGCTGAAGCTGCCAAAATTGGGGAAATTTCGCGCGCATCGTCCCTTGAGCGCTATTTTCTAGCATAACCAGAACACGAAGCCCGTTAAACGCTTAAGGCATTTAACGGGCTTCGAAATTCAATCGCGTGCCGTTCGCTGCTTTGCGCGTTTGGCGTACACGTACCAGTAGGCCATACCCACCAGCACGCCGCCCACATGCCAATCGAAACGCTTTCCGAAATACGAAAATCGCAGAAACTACTACCCCATCGCCGATTGTGCCGGCAGCGCGGGCTTCTGCGATACGACGTGGGCGTTGACGCCAATAACTACGCACCCGTGTCGCTGACGCACATCCTCGCGTTCTTCGAAGGCGTGCAGCCGTCGGGCCGCATGAAGTGGCAGGATTGGATTGAGCCGTTAAGGTAAACAGGACCGAAAGTCATGCCACGGCGCGCGTCCTTTTACCGAACCGCAGGTTTTGGCAAACGCCCCATTGAGTGAAAATGCTACATGATACGCTTTCGCTCAATGGCGGCAACCGAGCTTGTCCTGAACCCTACCTCTTCGCCAGCTTCTCGCCCATGAGGTGGCCCATCACCGATGCCATCATGAGGCCGCGGGTCCAGCCGCTTGAGTCGCCCAGGCAATGCAGGTTCGCGATGTTCGTGTCGAAGTCAGCGTCCATCTTCACGCGATTGCTGTAGAACTTCAATTCGGGCGCGTACAGCAGTGTCTCGGCCGACGCGAAGCCGGGAATTGCCTGGTCGACGGCCAGCATGAAATTCATGATGGACGTCATGGTGCGGTATGGAAGCGCCGCCGTGATGTCGCCCGCCACCGCGTCGGGCAGCGTGGGCCGCACGTTCGAGCGCGACAGCTCCTTTTGCCAGGTGCGCTTCCCGTCCAGGATATCGCCGAAGCGCTGCACCAGAATATGCCCCGCGCCCAGCGCGTTGGCCAGCTCGCCGATTTTCTTCGCGTACTCGATGGGCTGGTTGAATGGCTCGCGGAAGTTGTGCGTGCACAAAATGGCCAGGTTCGTGTTGTCTGACTTGCGCTCCTTGTACGAATGCCCGTTCACCACGGCCAAGCCGCCGTCATAGTTTTCCTGGCTCACGAAGCCGCCGGGGTTCTGGCAGAACGTGCGCACCTTGTTGCGAAACGGGTTCGGGTAGCCGATGAGCTTGCTCTCGTACAGCACGTTGTTCACGCGCTCCATGATTTCGTTGCGCATCTCGATGCGCACGCCTATATCCACCGGCCCCGGCGCGTGCTCGATGCCGTGCGCGGCGCACACGCGCTCGAGCCACCCCGCGCCGCGACGACCGGTCGCCACAACCGTTTCGCCTGCGTAAATGGCGAATTCCTCGCCTCGTCGCGTGCGCCCGCGAACGCCCTTGCACACCGCTGCATAGTCGGCCGCATTTCCCTCGATGATCACATCGATGCACTCGGCTTCGAACAGCAGCTTCACGCCCGCATCGCGCAGGTGTTCCTCGATGCGGCCGTAAATTTCCTGGGCCTTTTCCGTGCCCAAATGGCGAATGGGGCAATCGACCAGCTTCAGCCCCGCCTGAATAGCGCGGCGACGAATGTCTTTCACCTCGTCGGGCGCATCGACGCCCTCCACGTGCGTGTCGGCGCCGAACGCAAGGTACACGTCATCGACCTGCTTGATGGCCGCCCGGGCCACGTCTTCGCCAATGAGCTCAGGCAAATCGCCGCCGACCTCGGGCGACAGCGACAGTTTGCCATCGGAAAACGCGCCCGCGCCCGAGAAACCGGTGGTGATGCGGCAAGGCTCGCAGCCGACGCAGTGGCCCACCTTCGCTTTCGGGCAATTGCGCCGCTCAACGGGAAGCCCCTTCTCCACGAGCGCGATGCTGGTGGCGGGCGCATTTTTCAGCAGCGACAGCGCCGTGAAAATGCCCGCCGGCCCCGCGCCGACAATAACGACATCGACGTTCATATCGGAAACAGACGCAACCATGACTTCCTCCCCATGCCCATGCGCAGCCGCAACCCGCGGCGCAACGGGCCGCATAAGATGCCGCTCGACGAACAACCTTCCCTGTCCATGCTATGCGCACAGGACTAACGAATTGCGCCAACGACGCAATCGCGCGGCCACCCGATGCCTCCGTGTCGACGCGTACGGGCTAAACCTGCATAAGCGCCCCATGCTTCTCTAGATCACAACACCGTTGCAGTGGTCGATTTCGTGCTGCACGATTTGCGCGTCGAAGCCCGTGAACGTTTTTTCGCGCGGCCGGAACGCTTCATCGAGGTAGGCGACCCTGATGCGCCTGTAGCGCGTGCACGACCGCACGCCTTCGAGAGACAGACAGCTTTCCTCGGTTCGGTATTCGCCCGACGCTTCGATGATTTCGGGGTTGTACATCAGCTGCGCACCGCTTGCACATTCAGCCACGACGATGCGCTTGCGAACGCCGATCATATTCGCCGCAAGCCCAACACACTCGTGCGCATGCGCCGCAAGCGTGTCGAGCAGGTCTTGCCCGACAGCCGCGTCAGCCGGCGTGGCATCCGCACTCGGCATCGCAAGCAATACCGGCGATTTCACAATGGGACGAATCATGCAAAATCCCCCTTCGATCGTTCGGAAAGCGCCCAACGAATCGCCTTCGCCATGCGCATATCGGGCTCCTTGAAATGGTTGCCGGGGTTGCTTTCGAAAATGGTTTCGACGCCTTTAGCCTGATACGAGTGCACGACCGACCGCGTTCCGTCGGCTACCGTACGCAGCAGGCGGCTAGGCGTGCGCGCCTCTTTCGAGCCCAACGAGAAATACGCCTGGCGCGGCGAGCGGCAGAAATCGTGGGTCGCGACGTATTCCGCGAAGCCCGGATACCACATCGAGCCCGACGCACTTGCCACCGCATCGAACAAGTCGATATGGAACGGCGCCCATGCGGCGAACAGCCCCGCAAGCGAATAGCCCGCGATGCATCGTTGCGCGGGGCGAACGGCCAAATTCGATTCAACCTCGTCGACAATCGCCTCGAGCTTGCGAAGCTGCTCCGCCGCCTTGCCGCCGAATGGCTCGTCGTCGGCAAAAACGCCCGGACATTCCCATGGCGTAAGATCATCGTTCCAGCTTGGGACCTCAATCGAAACCAGCACAAATGGTGGACAGCCCGAATCGGCGCACCGCTCGGCAACCTGGTTCGCGCTGTCGCCAAGCGAATGCAGGTATACGAAAGGAATCGCAGCCGCTGCGTTCGCCGCATCGCGGCAGCCGCAGCAACGCACGGCAACATTCTCGCCTTGTATGTCGAATTCTCTGAACATGCCAACGATGGTACCACGACCGGACGGAAGGCACGGGAGGCATTGGGCCTTTTTCGCGTGCGTCCGCCGCGCCGACAGAGGCGCACACACTAACTCGCGAGCAGGATTATTTCATTAGGCGCAAGCACCCAAATGGTGGCAGAAAATGCGACGATTCAGTCTTTTTTGCGACCTTCCCCGAGCCTGATGGCAGAAATCGCGACGATTCAGTCCTCATTCGCGGAAAAGATTAGCGCATCGCCAACGTTAGCTTTCAAAACCCCAGTTCAGATTCAATTCTTAAAATGCAATTTGCATTATTGGCTGGCAGCGTTCGCGATTCTGCTTACAAAAAGACTGAATCGCCGCATTTTTGGCCACGCAGCCAACGCAACCACGCGACGAAGGCGAAGCGGCCGGTCGTCACGGGGCAAACGCCGCGCAACGCGGAACCAGAGGTCAAACAACCCTTTGCGCGGCGCCTAATCCGCATCGCAAAGCAAAACGCCTCTGACTCCATGCCTTGCTTGTATGGCGAATTCGGAAGCCAAGAGCATGCGCTATCACCCTCGCGACGTCATCGAATGCATCCGCCGACGAGATTTGAGTGTTGGTCACCGTAACAACCCTATACCCCATTGCGGCCAACGCGTTTCGCCGCTCGGCATCGGAGGCGATTCCTCCGGCAGACGCATGGAACGCATCGCTGTCGTATTCCACGTCGAGGCGAGCGTTTTCCCAAAACAAATCGAGAACGTAGTATTTGTGCGCCGCGCATTTGCGGCCCTCGCCGACCACATTCACTCTGCGGTTCATCTTGGGGAGCGGCAAACCGTAGCCTCCCAAGGTTTGTTTTGCGCACAAAAGCAGCACGAGCCTCGATTCTGCCGGAGATGCCGAATTGTCGAGTGCGAACCGAATCGCTTTGCGCGCGCGGGCGCTTCCCGGAAAAGAGGAGGCAGACGAGACGAATGCAGAAAGCGATGCCACGCTCGTTATGGGCTCCGCCGGCATAAAGCCCGATCCATCGGGCGTTAGCGAATACGTCCCGCACAGCTCAAATGCAATCAGCGCGAGCGCCTCGAAATGAAGGAATCCCGCCAAATGCAAAAATACTGCTTCGGGCGACACGACCAGCGCGCCGCAATCGATTCGCATGAGCTTTTTTGCCGCCGGCGAACCAAGAAGACAGTGACATGCCGTACCTGGCACATTCCGCACGCCTTTCCGTTGAGAAACCGCCACATGAATCAAATCGCCAGAAATGGTCTGAATCCACGGAACGCTGCGCAAAGCAGAAATCTCACTTCGGTTCGTTTTCGTGGGCAGCGTCGACCTCGCCGCGCGTGGCGCAGGAATCAGCCCACAACGCACGGCTCGCCAATAGCGAAGTGCTGTCATATGTGCAAGGCAAACGGTCATAGGGGCACGTTAGCAAGAAAAGCTTGACGAAACCTTGCCCATCGACCGCCATTTTTCACCGCTTTCCTTGTCGTTTTCTTTTCGGTCGCATACAACCTTCCCATACCGAAATGAATCGAGGGGCAAATATGTCTATGGTTGAAAATGCGACGAGTAAGCCTTTTTGCAGCTTGAAAGCGCTTTTCTGGCAGAAAATGCGACGATTCAGTCTTTCTTTCGCAAGCAAGCAGCATGCGCAATTGCGAAATGCCAGGTTGAAGCACCGCTACGAGCACAAACGAATGCCCCTTTTGCGAGAAAAGCTTCCTTCGCGGCCTCAAAAGTGCTTACTCGCGGCGATTCCTGCCACGATGCTGTCCCAACGTTGCAACTGCCGCGCATCACGCAGCCGGACCGGCCCCGTAACACCGCCAGCGCGCATTTTTCAGCACTCCAGCGCATTAGAGTGTTGACGCGCGAGAATTCGCCGCTATACTGAACCCATTCCGCGATTGCAAGGTCGCACCGATCGGCAGGCCCGCATGTCTGCCGCACATCTTTCGAAGGAGCACGCGTGAGCAACGCCGCCGCACATATCTGCGCAGCCGCCGCCGGCTTCTTCGCCTATGCCCGCACGGGCCTGTATCTCGAATATTCCTATCGATACCTCTAGCACACGAGGGTAGCTCGGCCGCGCCGCATGCGCGCACCGCAGCCGCAGCCGTCGTGTGCGCCTCCATGTCCACGTAATTTCGCGCATTTGGGCATGGTCCGGTTTCTTGGCAGAAGGGCGATAGGAAAGCAAACGGGTGCTCTTCCGTCGAGAAATCGGTTCGCGCCCAAACGCGCTCGACCCGATGGGAATTTCCATGATCGCAAAACTCGCAATGGTGTGCGCCTTCGCCGCCATCGCCATCATCATCGGCATTCTGTGCCAGAAACACGCCGGCAGCGTGACCGGCTTCATCTTGGGCGGCCGCAACGTGGGCCCGTGGCTTTCCGCGTTCGCGTTCGGCACGTCGTACTTCTCGGCCGTCATCTTCGTGGGCTACGCCGGCCAGTTCGGCTGGAAATACGGCCTTTCGGCCACATGGGTGGGCATCGGCAACGCCATTTTGGGCAGCCTTTTGGCCTGGTGGGTGCTCGGCCCCCGCACGCGCGAGATGACGCAGCGCCTGGGCGCGGCAACCATGCCGGAGTTCTTTGGCAAGCGCTACAAGAGCCGCGCGCTGCGCATCGCCGCCGCAGCCATCATCTTCGTATTCCTGATCCCTTACACCGCGAGCGTCTACAACGGCCTGTCGCGCCTGTTCGGCATGGCGTTCGGGCTGCCGTACGAGGCGTGCGTCATCGGCATGGCGCTTATCACCTGCATCTACGTGGTGCTGGGCGGCTACATGGCCACCGTGGTGAACGATTTTCTGCAGGGCATCGTGATGCTGTTCGGCATCACGGCCGTGATTTGCGCGGTGCTCGCCGGCAACGGCGGCTTCTCGCAGGCGGTCATCTCGCTGTCGCAGGTCCCCGCCGAAACGAACCCCGAGCTGCAGGGCGCGTTCGTCAGCATGTTCGGCCCCGATTTGCTGAACTTGCTCGGCGTGGTGGTGCTCACGAGCCTGGGCACGTGGGGCCTGCCGCAGATGGTGCAGAAGTTCTACGCCATCAAAAGCGGCCCGGCCATCAAGCAGGGCGCGATCATTTCCACGCTGTTCGCGATGGTCGTCGCCGGCGGCAGCTACTTCTTGGGCGGCTTCGGCCGCCTGTACAGCGGGCAAATCGAGATGTCGGCCACCGGCACGCCCGTCTACGACTCCATCATCCCCACGATGCTCTCAAGCCTGCCCGATTTACTGGTCGGCCTGGTGATCGTGCTGGTGCTTTCCGCATCGATGAGCACGCTGAGCTCGCTGGTGCTCACCTCGTCGAGCACGCTGACGCTTGACCTGCTGAAAGACAACGTGGTGAAGAACATGGACGAGAAGCGCCAGCTGCTGTGGATGCGCGGGCTTCTGGTGGCGTTCGTGGCCATTTCGGCGATCATCGCGCTCGTGCAGTACAACAGCTCGATCACGTTCATCGCGCAGCTGATGTCTATCAGCTGGGGCGCTTTGGCCGGCGCATTCCTGGGCCCGTTTCTTTGGGGTTTGTACTCCAAGCGCATCTCGAAGCCGGCCGTGTGGGCGAGCTTCATCGTGGGCGTGGGCCTGACCGGCGGAAACATGATCGCGGGCTTCTTCGGCCACGCGCTTATCGCGAGCCCCATCAACTGCGGCGCCATAGCCATGCTGCTGTCGCTGGCGATTGTGCCGCTGGTAAGCCTGGTTACCAAGCCGGTCGATTTCGACATGGAAATCGCGCTGCCCAGCCGCAAAAGCGCGACCGACCGCGAAATCGAGGCCGAGGCGAAAGAGGAAGGCCTAGAAGAGATGGAGCCTTTGGCGCAGTAAACCATCACGGGAGACCGCCACGAGCTAAAACGCGCTGAACATCCCGAGCGTTCAGCGCGTTTCTGGCCGAGCAGCGCCGCGTGCACCCGACAAGCAGGCCCAAAGTCGCCTTTCGGCAGGCAACGCTAGCGTTTAGAATCTATCGCATCAAACCAGCGCGTCGAGCCACACGCTTGAGCAGCGCCTTCGCGGCAATGAATGCAAGCAGCAGCGCGACCTCGGTCAACACGATGGCGCCGCCCGGCTTAAACCCGAATGCATACGAAACCACGAGCCCCACAGCGGCGCTCGCCACGCCCACCGCGCACGAAATCGCAACGGTCTGCTTCCAGCTGCGCGACGCGACCAATGCGCAGGCCACGGGCACCGTCATCATGGAACTTACGATCAACGTTCCAACCGTGCGCGAGGCGATAGACACCGCTATGGCTGTTACCAGGATGAACGCAAAATTCACCGCCGTCACGCGCACGCCGGCAAGACGCGCGGCGCGTTCGTCGATGGCCACCCAGAACAGCTCGCGCCGAAACGCGACGCACAGCAGCGCCACCGCGATGCCCAGAACCACGACAGCCGCGAGTTCGTCGTCGCCAACCGTCACGATGCTGCCGAATAAAAAACTCGAAAACGTGGAGCTATTCGGCGTGAAGCCCGAAAGAACGCCGGCAAGCCCCACGCCCGTCGCCATGATGACGGCTATTGCGAGGTCGGCGCGCCCTTCAAAACGGCGACGAATTCCCTCGATGGCAAGCGCCGCCGCCATGCAGGCGGCCGTGGCGCCAGCAACGGGGTTGATGCCGCCGATAAGGCCGGCGGCCACGCCCGCGAGCGAAGTATGCGAAAGGGCATCGCCCACCATCGACAACCGCTTGAGCACTACGACGACGCCCACCAGGGGAATCGCCGCGCCAAGCACCAGGCCGGCAATGAAAGCGCGGGTCATGAACCCGTGCGAAAACATGTCAGAAAGCAGCTGCAACATCTGCGCCCCCTGTCGATGCACCCGAACGAGACCTTGACGCATCGCTTCCGTCTTCCGCAAGAACCCCCGATTCCAATCGCATCACACACGCCGACAAATTGGAAAGACGACGCGTGTCGTGCGTCACGATGACCACAGACCTCGCCTTCGACGCCACGATGCCGCGAAGCAGCGCGACGAACGCCTCGACCGACTCGGCGTCCATTCCACTGGTCGGTTCGTCGAGCACAAGCAAGTCGGGGTGGTTGACGAGCGCGCGAGCAAGAAACACGCGCTGCATTTGGCCCCCGGAAAGCTCGCCGATGAGCCGGTTGGAGAAGCTTGCCATGCCCACCGCATCGAGGACTTGCTCGACCGAAGAAGCATCGTCTTTGATGCGAAGCGGAAATCCCTTTCGCATGGCATAACGATTCGCGGCCACGACTTCCCTCACGCTTGCAGGGAAGCGCTCGTAGGTTCCGGCAATGCGCTGGGGGACAAATCCGACGCGACGCCAGTCGCGAAACGAGGATGCCGGTTCGCCGAACAGCTCCGCGCGGCCCGCCGTTGGCGCAAGCGCTCCGAGCATCACATCGAGAAGCGTTGATTTGCCGGCGCCGTTCTCGCCCACGATCATGCATGTTTCGCCTTCGCCAACGCCAAGGCTCACATCCTTCAATACAGGCGACGTATCATATGAATACGATACGTGCGACAGGTTCACCACACTCGCCGCTGCGCTCACCTTGGCCCGACGCCCAGTTATGATTCCGTTGGGATTTCCGTTCATGCGGAGCCTGCGCTACTCTTGGTTCAGCGCGCTGACGAGTTCGTCAAGATTGTCGCGCATGACAGAGAAGTAGTCTTCGCCGGCATCGAGTTCGTCTTGCTCGAGGCCCTCGATGGGATTAAGCACCTCGCACTTCGCGCCCGTTTCATTGGCAATCTGCTGCGCGACCTTCGGGCTTACCAGGTCTTCCGAGAAGATGACCTTCACATTGTTGTCGCGCACGAACTGCACGATTTCGGCCATGGTCTTCGCGTCGGGCTCGCCTTCCGCGTCCATGCCCGTGATGGGCTCTTGCGTCAAGCCGTATGCATCGCACAAATAGCCAAACGCCTCGTGCGACACGACGATGGTTTTGCCGGAAGTCTGGGAAAGCTGCTCAGAGAATTCCTTGTCGAGGGAATCGAACTCGCTTGCCCACTTCTCGTAGTTCGCCTCGTAATCGGAAGCGTTGTCGGGATCGGCCTTCACCAGCGCGTCCTTGAGGTTCTCGGCCTCCTTCTTCGCATTTTCGGGCGCGAGCCACACGTGCGGATCGTGTTCGCCGGCGTGCTCGCCTTCCTCGGAAGCGTCGGCATCGTCGCCGCGGTCGGCAACGCGCAGTTCGATGCCATCGGATGCGCAGACGACAGAGCCTTTGACGTTCGCAGAAGACAGAGTGTCGTCGACCCATCCCTCCATATCGGCCCCGTTATAGACGAAGACGTCGGCATCTTCAATGGCCTCGACATCGGCCGGCGACGGCTCCCATTCATGCGGCTCGGTTCCTGCGGGGCAGAGATTCGTGACCTCAACGTGATCTCCTCCGACCTTTTGAGCAAAGTCGGCCATCGGGTAGAAGCTCGCCACAACCTGGACCTTCTGGGAATTGCCCGATGCTTGGTCGTTTCCTGCAGGTGCATCAGGGTTGCCCGAAGAGTTCGAGCACGCCGAAAGCCCCACCGCGCACAGCGCGACGATCGCGGCTGCGAGAACCGCGTAAAAAAGTCTATTCATTTTTGCCATAGGTATGTATCTCCTGATAAAGTGTCATATTTCAATGCGAATTCTTCATTCGTTCGAAAACATGCGCACCTTAGCAGTCAAGCCTCACCTTAAGGCCGACGAGCGTATGAGCTGCCGCGCAAAACGACCACACGATGCCAACCACAGCCAATGCAACGATTGCCATGGCCCTAAACGATGCAGCGGGGACATCGGCGGCGGAATGAATAATGGCCACGGCAACAGAGAGCACCTGGCAAATTTCACAGTTGTCGCCCGGGCAATCGTGCTGCGCCTCGGCGACGATAAACAGCGCCGGCGCCAGGATGGCCAGTACCAAAGCAAGCGAGGCTATGCGCGTGCAAAGGTTACGCATTCGCATGCCCCGATTCGGCTATCGAATTCCGCTTCGCGCACGATTCGCACGTGCCGAAAAGGACCGTGCTGGCCATGTCGAGATGAAACCCATGGTTAGCCAGCATATGCTCGCGCAATTCGTCGATTTCATTGCAATTGAGATGAATAAGCTTGCCGCACGACAGGCATTTCATGTGATAGCAATGATCTGGAGCGCATGCGCTGCGGTCGAGCAGCTCGAAGCAAGCGCTTTTCTCGCCAATAGGCTGGGATTTCACGGCAATGCCCTCATCGACCAGCTTTTCAAGCTGTCGATACACCGTGGCAGACGAGACCTTTCGTCCGGCTTTCGCGAGCGCGGCATGCACGGCCGCGGCGGTCATGTGGCCGCCCGCGTCGGACAAGCAATCGATGATTGCCTGCCGCTGCACCGTGTTGTATTGCTCGCGCATGGTATTCGCCTTCAATCTCTTCAATATGAGAACCGTTCGCATATTAGAGCGCGCAAGAAAGGCTGTCAAGCAAGATTTTGCGAAAGCATCCCGTCTTTTGGCCCGAACCCATATCGCTTCCTCATAGAAAGGCAATTTGTATAAGATTTTCAGTCTGCTCGGCAAGGTATAATAACAAGTAATATCTCGAATCGAGAGGAACCCCTATGCCAGAGCTCAGCCGCTTCTACGGCCTTATTATTAAAATGATTTACATGGATACTGGCCAGCACAACAAGCCGCATGTTCATGTCTATTACGGTGAATACGAAGCCTCTATCGGCATAGACGGCGAGCTGCTCGCAGGTTCTTTGCCAGCCAAGCAACTAAAGCTCGTCCAAGCTTGGCTTATTCTTCACGAGGAGGAAGCATACGCCGCCTGGAACAAAGCTGTCGCTGGAAACCCGTTCGAGAAAATCGCACCTTTGTCTTAAGGAGTATCGTATGTATATCGCAAACGGAATCGCATACGCAAGTGAACCCAAGCAGGGAATGAAAGTGTTTGAAGCAAAAATTGTCAACGACTTGTCGATGCTTGTAACGTTTTCAACGGGCGAAACGAGACTTTTCGACGCTTCAAAACTTATCGAAAAGCCTGCTTTCGCCCCCCTGGCAGACAATGAGGTGTTTCGCAACTTTGGAATTGAGCATGGCGTTGTCACATGGTTGGATGGCGATATCGATCTCTCACCCGAGACGATGTACGAGATGAGTTTTCCTTACGAAAAAGTTGCATAACTGCATCTTGTACTCCTCTGCCCAGGCCGCGCGACAAGCCCAATGCGGCGTCGTGCGATACAATAGGCGGCGGCAAACCGCATCGCATTTCAGAAGAATTCCATGACCGCTGGCAGCCGCACTGCCCCTATAGCTTTTCTGTATTGCCATTTGACCAGCTGCAATACACAACGAGCATGCTTTTCGCCACGAGGTTTCCTTTCTCGCGTGTTGTTTACTGGCGCAAACCCTATTCCTTGAAGAACACTCCAAGTCAAGCGAGTTGCGGCAATATTCCCAGCGCGCGGTCGACGAAGCCCCGCCCGGCGCTTCGCAGCCTAGGACGCCTTCCTACCGTTCGTCGGCGGTTGCGCGATGCAGGATGCATTCCGCGGCTATGCTGACGGCGATTTCTTCGGGGGTTTCGGCCTTGATGTCCAGGCCAATAGGCATATGGACGGCATCCAACGCGGCATCGGTCACGCCTTGGGCGCGCAGGCATTCGCGCGCGGTGGCGATTTTGCGGCGCGATCCTATCATGCCCACATACGCCAGCGGATGGGCGAGTGCCTGACCAAGCACGGCGATATCTGACGCATGGCCGCTCGTCATGATGAGAACGTAGTCACACGTATCCAGCTTGATGCTTGCGCCGATGTTGCCGTAATCGCCCAGCACCACTTCGCTTGCCGCAGGATTGTTTTCAGCGTTGGCGAATTCGGGGCGGTCGTCGAACAAGGTGACGGCGAACCCGACGCGCGCCAAGGCCGCGACGGTTGCCTGCCCCACATGGCCCCCGCCGAACACGACGGCCCTCACCGGAACAGGAACAGGCATCACAAACCAGTCGGCTACCCTGCCAGCGCTGGTCGCGGCGGCAATGCTTGAGATATCGGAATCGAGGCAGTCGACGCCACGGCATATGGAGCCGCAACCTTCGGCCGCGTTTGGCCGAGGCATCTCCTCGCGCCCAATGGCCCCATCGCTTTCATTCGGCAAACAGCCGCCCGCGAGGCATTTCCCATCTGCATCAATCAACGCCGCCTGCATCGCGAACGGCGCATCGCCATCGACGCACTTCAACACAAGATTCGCGGGAATGCGCTGGTCGATGCAGCGCAGCACTTCGGCGGCCACCTGCTTCCAGCATGCATCAGCGCTGCTCACGAACGCGTACAGCAAGCACGCGTCACCGCCGCAGGCCATGCCCAGGCTGCGTTTTCCCCGCAGCCTCAGCCCCAAATTCTCCAGGCGGCCCATGCTGCACGCGATTTCAGTCGACTGCGGAAAAATTCGGTCACCGGCCGCTTCTTCGATCATCGCGCGCGCTTCGGAAATACCGTGTGCCTCGACCTTGCCGCCGCCGATGGTGCCGCATTCGAGCCCGTCGCTCGACACCAGCATCTGCGTGCCCACATGCCGCGGGGCCGACCCCTCGACGTCCGCAACAGTGACCAAAACCATATCGCGACCAGCGCGCATGGCTTCGAGAATATGCTCAGCGATATCGCGCATGCTATTGTGCATCTTCTTTCGAACTTTCTTTTTCGGCCTACATGGAGAGACGCGCGTCAAAGGCGCCTTACTCGCTCGGTAGGCAATCGCCCCTGCTCACAGCGCCGTTCACGTGCAGAATTGCCTCCAGCACTCCGCCGGCCACGGCCAAGCCTTTGTCGGACACCAGCGCGCAGTAGCTTGCGTCGTCGCGCGGGTCCACGTCGCCGCACTTCAAGCCCTTGCGAACAGGCACGCCATCGGCCATCAGGCCGCGCAACATTCCCGTAAGCATCGCCTTCACGGGCGCATCGCCCGCAAAGGCCACTACCTGGCCTTGTTCGACATGCTCGCCAATCGAGGCCGCACCGCGAAACGCTCCGTCGCCCGTCGCGCGCAGCACGCGCTCGCCGGCGAAGCCGCCCACAAGTCCTGGCACCGCCGTATTCGGCAGCGTGGAGCCCCGGTAATACACGCGGCCAAGCGTATGTCCGCGCATGGTTTCCACCACAGCATGGCAGTCGATACCGGCCGTGAAGCCCGGCCCCACGCCGATCACCACGGGCGCCATGTCCATTGCAGTGCCCAAGTTGCGTTTGGCCAGAATAGCGTCGACCACCGCATCGGGCGCCAACGTTTCAAGACACTCGCATTGGGGGTCGACCAAAACGGGAACGCAGCCGCCCGCGAGCAGCTCGAGCGCATGCTCGGCGTCGCTCGCGCGCACGGCAGTCACGCCTTCCACCTGGGCCTTTCCCAATCGAACCGCTTCGCTGAACGCTACCGTGCGACGCACGGTGAGCGGCTGCGCGACCTCGGTCATCGCCACGTCTATGCCGCAGCGCACAAGCCGCAGCGCAATGGCGCTGGCGATGTC
>ERZ808240.861-NODE-861-length-39051-cov-41.114422_pt1 | contig 39051 bp, 55 predicted proteins | sample MGYA00521084_ERZ808240 | MGnify/ENA primary metagenome ERZ808240 (study PRJEB31516, sample SAMN03275571) | gut metagenome | biome: mammalia-associated habitat; material: feces | host: Papio cynocephalus | place: Kenya | collected 2012-08-06 ... | reverse complement strand
GCGTGCATCAGCGGCAACGAATCAATCACTTGCCCTTGGATACGTTGAACTTGAACCGCGCGACGTTTTTGCGATGCCGGTGTTTCCAACGGTTTCCCGCCATTCACATGCTGTCGGGCACTCAAAAGGCACTCTGTTTTGCACCCAATCATAGCAGTGAAAACAGAAAAAGCCCCTCCCCCAGCACGCGGCTGAAAGAGGGGCGAACCTGCATAACTTTATTTACTGTGCTAATATAGTTTATATCAAGGAAAGGAGGTGAACATGGAACCCAAGGATTGGCTTCAGCTGATCACCAGCTGGGTCTCGATAGCGGTGACCATCTGGCTCGGCCTGCGCGACGACCCGCCGCCGGAAGGCAGGCACCGCAAGCGCAAGTAAAAAAAGGTTCCGGCTATCCCAACTAGCCGGAACCCCGTCCAATCGTACCAAAGGGCTCCATGAACATAATGAGCAAACAAAGGAAACTGGCCGTCACATGCATGCTGTTCGCCGTCATATCGGCCACGAGCACGCTCGGCGGCATGCACATCATGGCGGCGGGATTCGCCATCGCCGCAGGCATCGCCGGATTCTTCGCCGGATGGAGCGGCCGATGACAGTCGAATATCTGGGCGTCACCGACGTCGCAAAACGACTCGGCATCAGCACCGCGGCGGTCAGCGCCTACAAGCTCCCCAAGCCGGACGCACGCATCGGACGCACGCGCGGCTGGCTCCCCGAGACCATCGACCAGTGGAACGCCAGCCGTCCCGGTCGCGGTGTCGGCGGAGGCAGGCCACGCAAACACAAGACCGAATAGCAAGAAAACGCCCCTCCCCCAGCCATGTTAGCTGGAAGAGGGGCGATGTTACATGCGGGTGCAAAATATTCCAACAGGAATCATCCGGCGTGGTTTTTCCGCACCGATGTTGATTTTCGGGCGCGAGGTTGAGTCTCGCACCCGAAAATTAATCGCGTTTAGTTTTTGCGGAGTGGATTGTAGGCGACGCCGAAGGCTGCCGCGAGCAGGCCCGCTCCGGCGCTGATGTAGCTGCCGACAGCCGGATCTCCGAAGGCGGTGAAACCCGCGCCGATGAATCCCGCGATAAGGCAGACGATGTAGATGATGGTGCGCACCTTGTCATTGAAGACGGGCGTGTACGCGGTGCCGGTATTGCCGTTGTCGGTGGTGCCGGTGGCTGGCGTGGTTGGAGTGGTTGGAGTGGTTGGAGTGGTGGTGTCGGCTTCGGTTGCCGGAGTCGCTGCCGCTGCGGCAGTGGCTGCTGCTGCGGTGTCGGGTGCTTTGTTGTCTTGGCCGTCCTCACGCTCGTTGGTCAGATTGTTGACGGTGGTTTCGAGGGTGGACTGCGTGTTGTTGTCTGCCATGGTTGTTTCCTCTCTGTTAGAAACGGTTGTTGTTCAATGCGTTCTGTAATGCGCGTGCGGTGGCGGGGCCGAAGCTCGCGTCCTGCGTCAGGCCGAAATGGGCTTGGATTGCGCGAATGGTCGCGGGGCCGAGCAGACCGTCCGTGCCGCAGCCGAGACGCTTCTGGACGGCGCGGATCAGGTTGCTGCCGTAGCCGCCGTAAGTGACCACGCTGGAATCGATTGCTGGACGCCAGTAGGTGCGTTCGTCGGGCACGAGCTGGCCGCTGATGATGCCGTCAGTGGTGGTGCCCATGACCTTCTGCCATCTGCGTACCGTGGCGGGGCCCACGTTGCCGTCCACGGCGAGAGAACCGTTGGACGTGGTACCTGCGTTGCCGCCCGTGTAGCGGAGGTAGCAGTTCCACGGATACGAGTAGTACGCCTTGATGTTGGTTTCGCGGCCGGTCTGGTCGCCCGCCCTGCCATACGCGGTGCCATGCTCGGAAATGCTCGCCTGGGCGAGTCTGCCGCCGCCGAGGTAGACGGCCACATGATGCACGTCGTTGAGGAGGATGTCGCCGGCGTGGGGGTTGCCGTTGGCGGCGACGCGCGTCCAGCCGCGTGCGGTCAGATTGCTGGAAAGGTTGCCCGTGTAGGTGGCGCTGCCGGTGTCGAATCCGGCCTCGCGCAATGCGTGGATGACGAGGGACGAGCAGTCGCAGTTGCCTGCGGAAGGGTTGAAGTTCCACCGGTCAGCCTGTGAATAGCCCATGTTCGCCACGCTGCACCAGTAGGTCATGCGGTTAATCAAAGTGTTCAGGCTAGGCAACATGCACCTCCTTGATCGCGGCTTTCGCGTCCTGTTCGGACACGACCGGGATTTCCTCGGGCGGCAGGCTGTCGCCCTGCGGGGTGAGTTCCGGCGCAAGCGCCGTGGCTGTTTCTTCGGCCATATGAACCTCCTAATTGATGGTTGATATAGGAAAGCGGCCATATCGACATGCGATACGGCCGCCAAAGTGATAGTCGGTATAAGAAAGGCCGCTCATCCGAAGACGAGCAGCCAGAACGTGATGAGGGGCGCCGCGCCGACGCCCGAAGTGAAAACAAACAATGCGACGGTCTCGAAAAGCCACACGGCCAATGAGACGGCCACAAGCAGCCAGCCGACCATCCGCACCCAACCATGCCGGTCGATGCAGGAGCAGACGATGCCCACGGCCAGCGCGACGACCGGCGCGCAGACCACCAGCAAGGTCAAAACGAGGCTAGTCACGGTGGGCGCCGTGGTTGAACACGAGGACCAGTACGAGCAGCAGCAGCCATACGATGCCGATCAGACTCATCTGCCGCTCCTCTCACCCAGATAGCGTTGCGCCGCGTCCACGATCCAGCATCGCGCGTCCAGCTTCTCCAACTTGGACAACTCGTACCGGACGGCCTCGCTGTGGTCATGATTGGAATCGCCGTAGATGAGCGATATGAGCGTGTTCTTTATCGTGTCTCGACAGAGCTCGTCCATGCGTTCGTCGAATTTCTCCGTCCGCTCGTCCAACTGTCTGGTTTTGGCGAAATGCTGGGAAAGCACGGAATTGTACGGCAGGCGTTCGGGGTTCACGTGGCCGTACAGGCCGGTCGCCAACGCCTCCAACGCGCCCGGCCAGATCTTCAGAATCAGGGTGACGACGGCGCACGCGCCGCCCACTCCCCCGAAACCGGCAAGAAAAGATTGGATCACATCGATTCCTCCTTACGGGGAAAGTCCCGCCACCGTGGCGGGACCTGGTTGAATCAGTAGGGATGGTCGCGACAGAACTCATGTTCCTTATTCTCATCGGCGACCACCCGCCCCAAGCAGGCTAGTATGGCGCGGTGTCCTTGGCGAAGAAGCTTGGAAGCCCCCCTCCGATGGTGGAATCGTATGTCGTCTTGGATTCGATCAGGATCTGGCTCATCATGCCTATCGCGCCGGCGGACGCGGCGGGCGCGATCCGGAGGATGAGTTCCTCGCAGCCGTCCGGGATCGTGAAGTCCGAGTCGACGTCGACCGTCTGGCCGTCCGGTATCCGGACTTCCATCAGATTCGAATACGAACTGCCTTTCCTCGCGTATATGCGGAAGTTCGCGTCGGCGTGCTGCGCGAAGGCGCGCGCGTGCGCATGGTATTCCCCGACGGGCGGGATCAGGTCGCCGGCCAGCGAGTATTGCGTGTAATTGTCGCCGGGGGTGACGGTGGTGGCTCGTATCCAACGCATGCCATCCACGACCGCGTATTCCATTTTCGTGTTGTCCGGCGTGTAGGGTTTCAGCGTATCCGACAGGTTCGGGTCGGGGAACCGGTTAATCCTCCGCATGCGCGTCTCCCTTCGTTGCTTCGAGCACGTCGGAGACGGACAGTCTGCCGCCCTTGTGGACATGCCAGTCTCCTTTATTGAGACTGCCGATCCCGGCGATGTTGTCCGTCGGCTCCGGCGGCTGATAGTCGAGTTTCCGTCTCATTCCAGCTCCTTTCCGGTCAGCAATTGCCAGCCATTCCATTCCTTGCGCCAGATTTCACGGATTCGGTCAACGAGGAAGCACATGCTGTTGCTGTTGTCTCCGTCGTATGAGCCGGTGTAGTAGGCGAGGTTGTTGTGGGTTTTCTCGGTACGGCACCAGAGCATGTGCGAGGTCGTGCCGTCCGGCTCGTCGGCTCCGACGTGGATGCTCGCCGTCCATGTCCTGCCGTCCACCGTGGTTTGCAGGCGCGCCGTATCGTAGGCGTTGTTCTTCAAGGCGTTCGGCATGGTGGTCGTGTCGGACGTCCATTCGATGGTCGCCGTGTCCACGACCGGCACGCTGGTGGAGGAGGCCAACGCCTTCCCGTCGATGACGGCCAGCCGGCCTGTGACGGTCAGGGGGCCGCGTGCCGCGTTCTCCTGTTCGGCTTGTTTCTTCCATTTCACTTCCACGCCGCCGTTCGCGCAATCCGGCAGGACCGTCCGCCATACGGTGTCCGTCAGCTTGGCCATGTGCACGCTCTGCTTCGCCCCGCCTTCGGGCGTGTAGTAGAGTGTGACCGAATCCCATTTCTCCGGCAGCACGAGATACACGAGCATGTCCTGCACGCCATACTTCACGCCGCCATACGATACGGTGGCTGTGGCTTCGTCCGTGCTCGACAGGACGGCGGGCGCGTCGGCCGTGTGACCGTCAGCGTACACGGCCTGTGGTTTCACCGTGACGGTCGGATGGTCGGCGCCCAACGGCTGGGCGGTGAAACCGTCCGGCGTGAGGGTGACGCCCGTCAGCGTCTCCGCCGCGGGCTTCCACACCATCACGCCGTCGTACAGGGCGTTCAGGGTTTCCGGCGTGCCATCCGGTTTCACGCCGTGCAACGGCTGGCCCACGGGCGTGCCGTTCAACAGCAATCCCATGTCAGGCCCCCTGCTGGACGGTCGGCACTTCCGGCGTGGCCGGAACGGTCGGCGCGGCCACGGTTTCCGCAGCCGTCTCGGTAGCGGCGGTGGTTTCCGCCTGAGCTTCGGCCTTCGCGTCGGCATCGGACTTCGCATCATTGGCCGCGTCCGCGACCTTCGCCGCATCCACACCAACCTGAGCCGCCAATTCGTTGACCTTCTTCGCGGTCGATTCCACGATGGTCTTCGTGTTTTCGACGCTCGAAGCGTTAGCCGCCACCTGGGACGCGCTGGACTGCACGTCGCTCACGCCCGCACGCGCCGAAGACACCAAGGACTGCACCTGCGCGACCGCATCCGACACGCTCTCACGCAACGACACCACATCTTCCAGACTCTGCGTCGCCGCGTTCGACACGGCGGACGACTCCGGATAAAACACCAGCACGTCGGGATACTGTCCGCTCAACGTCTTCGCCTCGTCCAACGACGCGCCCAGCATGTAACGCATGGTGGACCCCGGATTGTCCACCGGCCCCAACGTGCCCAAATCCACGTCCGGCAGGTCGGAGAAATTCACCGCCGTCTCGGACTCCGGCACGCTCACCGTCCGCACGAACGCCTCCGGCGCGGACGAACCGCCGACCGACACCGTGTACGCGAACTCCGAACTCGTCGCCGGCACCGTCACACTGCCGGCGCCCTTGTCATCCAATTGCAGGCTGAACGCCTTGCGCACCACGATCTGCCCGCCAGACTGGGTGAAACGGCTCGTCGGCACGATGGTGACCGGCTCGCCCGCCAAAGCCACCGGCCCTGACGCCGCCAACTGGGCGAAATTGAAATTAATCTGTGTCATCGATCATCCTTCCCGATAATGAAAATGAAAAATCACTTGCCGGCCTGCGCGGTGGTCTGGTCCGCGTCGGTAGTCGTTGTTTCTTCTGATGCCATGGCATCCTCCTTTTTTGTCGATCAAGGACGGCACGGTCATGCCGCCCAGAAAGCGCTCCAATAAAACGCGTAACCCTGCGCGCCGGAAGCCCAGGCGCGAGAACCGATGTTCAGCAGTCTCACGGTGAAGGACGTGCTCGATATGTTGAATATGACAGGCATGAAACTCCTCAAAGCCGTGTCGTTGTTCGCGTTGACCGGTGTGATCTGCACGTTCGAGAGGTGCGCGCTGGACAGCTTGTCCGGCCTGTCGGGCGTTATCGTGACCTGCCCCGTCGAGTTCGTGTTCCCGCTCCATTTGCCATGGGTCTGCGGGCTCAACGGCAAGGAATTCACAAGCACCTGCCCTGTGCTCGAAAAAAGGTTCAGGTCGCCGACCGCGCTGAAGAACATGCTGTTCGAGGTGATCTGCGAGGCGCCGGTCGCCGTGTCGGACGAAATGGACAGGAGGCTTTTGGAGCCCTTGTCGAGGATTTCAAACGCGCCGGACGAGTCCATGCGCGCGGAGGCCGTCTCCCATGAGCCGCCAGAGTATTCGCCGACTCGCACGCCGGACGAGTCCATGCGGATCATCGTCTCCTGCGTGGCGACGCGCTGGGAGACGGAATCGACGGTCGCCTTCGTGCTGAATTTCGCGTCCAGACTCGAATTGTTTTGCGTGATCTGGGAGCTTATCTCCTGCGATACGCCGTCCTTGGTCGCATAATTCTGCGACACGGTGCTGGTGATGCTGTCCTTCGTGGCGGTCAGGTCGCTTTTCGTCGCCAACCCGCTGCCGTCCGCGCCCTGGTAGGTCTGGACGACGCCCAGGGCGACCGTTTTCGCGGTCTGGTCAACGTAGCTTTTCGTGGAATACTGCTCGTAGGCGACCTGCTGCGCGGTGCCGGACGCTGGTTCGCTGGAGGAAAGCCTGTTCGACGGGTTCGCGTCCCACGCCTTGTACGAGCCTTGCAGCGTGTAGCGTCCGGTCCAATCGTTCCACGGCAGATACGCCCACACGTCGCAGGTCGTCGCGCTGAACGCCATGACCTTGACCTTCACGTCGTCCGCGTTCGCCACGCGGTTCACGCTCACGCCGAAAGCGTCCGAAGCGGATTCCGTGGACTGCCAGGCGTCCTTAAGGTAGATGGTGAACTCCGCGTTCTGCGCCGGACGGCCGTTGTAGCCGTCGCCGGAGTACACGTGCAACAGTATGCTCGAACCGTTGCCATTGCTGGTCAGATAGCCGAGCTTCACCCACTTCTTGCTGGTGTCGGAGTAGTCCACGCCCTTCAAAACGTATGAGATTTCCGAGCTTTTGCGCAGTTCTTCGAGCTGCGTCAAGGGAGTGTAGGTCTGCGACACGGTGGATTTGAAACCGTCGAGGTTCTGCTCCAGCGTGTTCGCGCGGGTCGTCAAACCGTCCGTGGTCTGTCCGACCTGCGTGATCTTCGCGGTGTTGGAGTCCACGGTGCTTTTCAGCTGGTTGGCGGTCCGCACCGCCGAATCCGCGTTCTGCGCGGCCTCCGTGATCTTCGCCGACAGGCCGCTCGCGGTCTGCTCCACCGAGGACGCCTTGTCCATCGCCCCGGAAGCGGTCTTCGCCGTCTCCGTTATCTTCGCGCTCAACGACTCCGACGTGGCCGACAATTCAGTCTTCGTGCTGTACTTCTCGTCGGCCTTGGCGGTGGTCTGGTAGTCCTTGCTCAGGGTGGCCGAGATCGAGTCGGCGGTCTGCTGCGCCTTCGACGCGGACGTGACCGCCCCGTCAGCCGTGCCCTTCACCGACGAGATGCTTGACGACAACGACTCCGACGTGGCGGACAATTCCGCCTTCGTGCTGTATTTCAGGTCGGCGTCCTTCGTGCTCGTGTAATCCTTCGACAGGGTGACCTTCACGCCATCCGCCGTCGCCTGCGCCGTGTTCGCCGCCGACACCGCACCGTCTGCAGTCTTCTTCACCGACGTGATGCTCGCGCTCAACGACTCCGACGTGGCGGACAATTCCACCTTCGTGGAGTACTTCTCGTCGGCCTGCGCGGTGGTCTGGTAGTCCTTGCTGATCGTCGCCTTCAACCCGTCCGCCGTCTGCTCCACGCTCGACGCCTTCGACAACGCCTCGTTCGCCGTGGCCGTGGTCTGGCTGACGGTGGACGACAGGCCGGTGACGGTCTGCTTCAGCTCGGTCACGCTCTTCACGGTCGTGTCGCCCTGCGTGACCGCGCCCTCAAGCTTCTGGTCGAACTCGGTCAGTTTCGTCTGCTGGCCGTTCAGGGTGCCGGTGATGTCGGTGATCTGGCCAGCCATCTGGTCGCCCTTGTCGGACACGTCGGACACCTTCTTGTCCAACGCCGTGATGCTCTTGTCCAGTTCGGCCTTGTCGGCGTCGGCCTTCGACTCGACGCCGGCGACGTCCGACTTGACCTTGTCCACCTCGGCCTGCAAATCCGAACGCACCTGATCGGCCTTCGCGGCGGCGGCCTGCGCCTTGTCGGCGGCGGCCTGCGCGTCCTGCTCGATCCCGCTCGTGTCCACCAACGGCAGCATGTTGCCGTCCTTGTCCACACGGTTGATGCCATCCGCGGCGGACGAGCCCGCGATCACGCCGCTGCCGTCCTCGCCGGTGTCTATCCATATGTCGCCGCTCCTGCGGGTCAGCAAGCCGTTCGCCACGTCCAAGGCGTTCAGCCCCGTCTCGAACAGCAGGTCCACGCCACTCGGCCTGATACGACCATGCGAAGCCATACGCACCTCCAAAACAGGAGGACCCGCCACGCCGTCAGGCGCACGGGTCCTCGCACACATCGAACAGCAGGCCGACCTTGCCGGTCTGGTCGCCGCTCATCTTCATCAGCCTTTGCCGATATATCCCGTCCGGCAAATCCGGGTAGCCGGTTATCGACACGTCGAACACCTCGCCCGGCCAGAAAGAACCCAAACGGTGCAGCGGCATCCCGCTCGCGTCCACGTCATCCGCGCTGACCGTGCCGGACAACTGCATCAACGGCTTCGAGCCCGCGGCGAGACGGGCCTTCGCGTGCGATTCGAGCACGCCGTAGGTCTTCGTGTCCGAATCCGAATACGCGCCCTCCCGCAACGGCCACGGGTCGCTCGTCCGGCAGAGCGACAAATCCTCCGCGAGACAGCACATCGTCGCCTTGTCGCTGCCCGCGCCGGTAGCGTACACGCGCATCGTCGGGGCCATGCGGTCCACCTTCAAATCCTCCAAAGTGCCGCCATAAGGATGCCAGTCCAGCGAATGCACGGTCTTCTGACCCAGATATACGTCGCCGTCGCTGCCAGCCTCGAACCGATAGCGCACGTGCTGCGAATCCGACAGGTACGGGCGGAACTGCATGTCGGGGCCGCCGACCACGTTCGCCAGTTTCGTCAATATCTGCTGGCACGACTGGTTCTGCACGTCCCAATCCTGATAGTCCATCCGCTGGTGCTGGCCCTGCTCGCCAAGCCACGGCAGATCTATCGGCAGCGTGCCTGCCGGCTTCGCCTCGGTGCATTGGCGGATCACCTCGCACGCTATCGCGCGCAGCGACAGTCCCGACCACTCGAACTTCCCCGGAGCGGTATGCGAGGCGTTCGTGCCGAACCCGTCCTCGTGGACGAGCAGACGGTCGCCCAGCACGCTCAGGATGCTGTCGAGGCTCACGCTCACGTCCTGCGCGGTGCTCGACCTGACGCCGAACACGCCGCCCAACACGGGCGTGCCCAACGAGTCCGCGTCATCCAACGGACTGTGCCAGAACAGCATGAGGCCGCGTTTGCCGCACATCAAAGCGTCCGCGCGCGCGGTAGGCGTGCCGCCCGGAATCTGGCTCCACGGCAGTTCCAGGCCGGACAGCTCGTCCTCGCCCACGCCCTTGTCCCGCGTCGTGGAGAACGAGCTGTCGGAAACGGTCATCGACCATGTGAAGCTCGGAACGTCCAACCGCTGGCCGAGCAGTCCGGTCATCGTGTCGTACACGCAGGCGTTCCAGGTCACGCGGCCACGCCCCTGTCGACGACCTCGACCACACGGTTGTACAAGGTCACCGGATACGTCAGATACGACTTGTTGCCGTACACCCAGACGGCCACTTGGTGGCTGCCCGCGTCGAGCGTGCAATCCCATTCCAACACTTCGGTGCTCCGGTAGCGGGTGCTCAGCACCTCGTCGGCCATCTGCCCGTCCAACCCGTCACCGGCCGCCGTGATGTCGTTGACGATCTTCCCGTCCACGCGGCATTGCACGAAATACGAGCCCATGCGCGAGTTCGCGTCGCTTCCCGTGCCGCGTCCGACGCTGCTGCACGCCTTCCAACGGACGCACACGTTGCGTCTCGTGGACAGCTTGAACGAGGCTCGCGCCTGCTCGTGCCACGCCTTGTCCTCCTGCACCCCGTAACTGTTCGTGACCTTCGCGTAGGCGAGCCTGCCGACGCTCACGCCATACGGGACGGCCGCCGAAGCGCCGTTCGCGACGACGGCGTTCTGCGTGCTCGTCGCCGCAGCGCCGACACGCATGTCCGCCAACCGCAGGCAGCCGGACGGTATGGACGGCGCGGCCGGGTTCGCGGAAGGCGTGCCGGACGTGACGCCGACGACCACCTGGTTGTCGGAATCGCCCTGCGACACGTCACCGGCCTTGATCCACACCGTGTCGATACGCGGGTTCGACGGGTCGCCCGCGCTCACGGCGGAAGTCCGGCCGCCACCGTAATAGGCCTCCGTGTAGCCGTCGGCGTCGCCACGCGAACACACCGCAACGCCTGCGGCCACGTCATACGTCAAATCCGACCTGCCGGAGACGGCCAGCCCGGTTATCACGCCGGTGTTCAGCCAATGCGATCTCAACACCTGACGGTGCGCCAGAGGCGTCAATCCGTTGCCCGCCGAATCCGGCGCCACACCCAAAGCCGTGGACATATCAAAACTCCTTTTCTACATGTAGGTGTCATGGACTTCGACATCCACCCAGCCGCTGCCCGTGGAAGCGAGGCTCACGCTCACCGAACCGCCGGCCGGCACGGTCGGGAAGCCACGCGAACGCAGGTTCCTCGACACGTCCAACCCGCCGATGGAAGCGGTACGGCTCCGTGAGTCCAAAACCAGCGGCACGGCGCCCACGGGCTGCGCATAATCTAAAACCGTTTCCAACCCCGGAAACGTTAACCTTACGCCGTCAGGCCACGGGCCCGTCACCGTGAACACCGGATACGCGCGGCTCGACCCACCGTTCACCAACGTGCCCACGTTACGGCTGTCCGTCGCCGCCTTCCCATACGACAATGGATACTGGAGCCCCTTGCCGCCGTCACCGTACCGCAAGCCCAAATGCGCCGAATCGACGGACGGCAACAACTGGAAACGATGCGGCGAGGAAGACAACCGCTCCGGACGCTCGAACACAAGCATGATGGTCGAATCCGCGATGCTGCCAAAACGGTATTCGGGCTTCTGCGTGACCGCGAAATAACCGCCGTCGCAGTAAGTATCGGAATATTCGTCCACGACGCGCATCCTGACGAGCCGATGCGCGAAGACACGCACCTTGTTCGTCAACTCGATGAGCGACTGGCGGTTGGACGTGTTCGCGTTCCAATTCAACGTGACGGTGCGTGACGCATAATAGATATCGTTCTCCGCGATATCATGGCCGCCATCGCCCTGGCCGCGCGAAACCACGTTCACCTTCGCGGTCGGAGTGGAATACCAGCCTTCGATGCCCGCCTTCGCGATGCAAAGACAATCCTCGTCGCCACTCCCCTCGAACCGGATCGGTTCGACCCCGGAGGCCGACAATTCCACGAAATGACTCATCGAACCTCCTATCGAAGCTGCTGGCGCGCGGTACGCACCAGAATCTCAGCGTCCGACCACGGGTCGGAACGCTCCGGAATGCTCACATTCAAATTCACCGTCCGGCCAGCATCCGTTCCGGCTTGGCCTCCGAAGACCTTTAGCACCTGCTCGCGGGTCAAGACGAGCTCCGGCTGCTTGGTCTCATTGGAGACGAGATGCCGTCCCGGTGGAAGCACGCCGCCATTGTCGTACAATGTCGGCCGATCATCCCCGACGATGCCGCCGAAAGCGTAGCCGCCGGCCCTGTTCAAGGCCGACAGGCTGCCGTACCGGTGCAGCGCGTAGTTCACGCCGGCGTAGATGTTGGCGAGCGGATTCGTGATGCCCAAGCTGCGGTATGGGCCCGCATAGGCGTTGAACGTACCTGGAATCGTCTGCATCAGGCCCTGCGACGGATGGCCAGCCTTCGCGTTCGAATCCCAGTTGTTGATGGCGTTAGGGTTTCCACCGGACTCCTGGTTCATGCGCCGCAGGACGGTATCCGCCCAGCTTTCCGCCTGGCCGAGCTCCTTCAGCACGCGCACGACGAGACTGCGCCACTGTTCGACGCCACCGCCGACGGAACCGTGGTATTGGCCGCTTTCGCTCTTGCTCTTCCATTTTTCCGTCAAAGATGAGGCGAAGCTCTTGGCCTTGTCCACCAAGGCGGAAGCCGCCTTGATGGGCAGCTGTCCGACCATCGTGCCGAACCGTCCGCCGCCCGCGCGCGACACCTGCGTTTTAACCGGTGCGAGGATCTTCGACGCCACCCAGTCGCCCGGATTCTTGACGAAGCTCTGCGCGGTTTCGGACAGGTCCTCGAGCCATTTCTTCGCGCCGGACACGGCCGAGCCGATCTTGCCGATGATGCCGCCGTCCGCGAACCTCAGACCGCCAGCCATCATGTCCTCGCGGACGGCCCGCACGCCTTGGCGGCGTGCGATGCGGTTCCACCGGTAGATGTTGTCGGCGCCGACAGCGCGGGTCCATTCGGGCACCATCCACGCCTCGCCGGGCGAGGTCATCGCGGGAATGGAATCCACGCCGGGATTGTAGCCGGGATTGATGCCGCCTTCGGCGAATTTCACGTCGGGAAGCTTCAGGTTCAATCCGACCGCGCCCGCGACGGAGTTCCAGACCTTCTTGATGCCGTTCGTGTAGACGGTGTTGACGATGAAGCTGACCGGCGATTTGGCCGCGTCCTTGACTTGGTTCCAACTGTTGCGGATCCAGTCCTTCGTGGTGCTGAACGTGGTGCCGATGGCGTTCACGGCGTTGCCGATCGGCGTCTTCACGTTTTGGTTGAACCATCCGCCGACGCTGCTGAAGATGCTCGTGATGCCGTTCTTCGCGTTCTGGAAGATGCTGGAGAACGTGCCGGGAATGCCGGAGAACCAGCCTGTGATGCTGCCGGGGATGCCGGAGAACCATGCGGTTATGCCGTTCCAGACGTTCTGCACCCAACTGCCGGCGGACGAGAACCAGCCGCCGATCGTGGAGGGGACCGACGCGAAGAACCCTCCGATGGAGGACGGGATTCCAGCGAACCATGAGACGACGCCGTTCCAAGCGTTCTGGACCCATGCGCCCGCGGACGAGAACCAGCCGCCAACGGTCGAGGGGATGCCGCTGAAGAACCCGCCGATGCTTTGCGCGGTGCCGCCAAGCCAGTCGGTCAACGACTGCCATTTCGACGTGATCCACGACGTGCAGTCGTTCCACGCCTGTTTGATCTGTTCGACGGCCTGCTTCTGCGCCTCCACCTGCGAGGACTGCTGCATGACCTGATCCATACTGGACTGCCGCATCGTGCTGCCGACGTTCGAAATCGCGTCGGATGCCATGCCCGGCCAGTTCATCGGATTCAGATTATGCAGCCAAGTGGAGTTCTTGACGCCGAGGAACGAGGAATTCTCCTGCGCCTGCCGGTACTGCTGCTGGTATTCCTCGTATGCCTTGTCGCTGGTGTCCTTGCCCTGGATGCCCTGCATGGCCTTCCACAGGGTCTTCGGAGTGCCCTTCTGCAGGTTGTTGGCCGCCCCGGCCATCATGCTGCCGCCGGCCAAGAGGGTGCCGCCGGCACTGCCAAGGATCTTGCTGCCGGCCTTCCCCACCTTGTCGAGGAACGAGGACACTGCCTTCGGCACCTTGAGCGCCTTCAGGACGTTGCCGAACGATTTCACGGCCCTGCCGCCGGTCTTGAACACGGAGGCGATGTCCTTGCCGACGCCGTACACGTTCTTGAGGATCTTCAAACCCTTGCTGCCGAGCCACAGGTAGATGGCCATGTCGAAGATGGCGCCCTGCTGTTCCGCGCTCAAAGAATTCCACATCTTCTCGATGTCGGCGATGAGCCGGATGAACGGTTTCAGGCCCTCCATGGCGACGTTCAACGCCTTGATGGCTTTGTTCAGGTTCGAATGGTCGCCCTTCGCGGGAGTGTTGAAGAACTGTCCCAATCCGGGCAGGTTGTCGATGACCTGCTTGGCTGCGTCGCGCAGGTCGAGCAGGTTCTGCTTGAAGTTGATGAGCGTGTCGCGGTCGACGTTTTCGAACGCGCGGTTGAACTCGTAGGTGAATTCTCCGGTCTTGACGAAATCCACCAAGCCGGTGTAGCCCCACTTGATGCGCTGGTAGGCGTCCTCGATGCCCGCATACGAATTCTTGTCGATCTTGAACGCTTCGGCGAACGCCTTGTTGACCTTGCCGGTCTCGAGGAACGCGGCCAGGCCGTCCCACGCGCCGCTGAACCAGTCGGTGAACTGGCTGATGCGGTCGGTCATCGCGTTCAACGCGCCGGTCAGCTGCGGTTTCACCTTGTCCAGGACGGTCATGCCGAGCTTCTGCACGGCCGCTTCCCAATTGCCCATCGCGCCTTCGAACGTGGTGGTGGATTCGGCGGCCTGCTTCGCCACGTCGGTCATGCCCAGCTGCATGATCGCCTGGTTGAACTCCTCGGCGGAAATCTCGCCCTTCTCCATCGCGTCACGGAAGTTGCCCGTGTACGCGCCGTTCTTCTTCATGGCGTCCTGCAGTTTTCCGGACGCGCCCGGAATCGCGTCGGACAGCTGGTTCCAGTTCTCCGTGGTCAATTTGCCCGCGCCTGCCGTCTGCGTCAACACCATGGCCACGCTCTTGTACGCTTCCGCGCCGCCGCCGGCCACGGCCGTCAGGTTGCCCGCGGCTTCGGCGAGCTTGTCGTAGTTCTTGACGCCGTTCGACGCCAGCTGGGCGGTCGTGTTGCGGATGTCGGAAAGGTTGAAGACGGTCTTGTCCGCGTAATTCTGCGTGCTGGCGGTCAGCTTCTGGATGGTCTTGTCGCTCACGCCCGCGAAACTCATCGTGCTGGCGAACTTCTGCGCGGAATCCGACGCGTCCACCATCGAGGAGCCGAGCGACGTGAACGCGGACACGGCCTTGCCGACGATGCCTGACGTGAACCCGCCGATGGCTCCCGCCATCGCGCTGAACCGTGCGGTCATGCGGCGGCTGGTCTCGTTGAAATGCGATTGCGCTTCGGACAGTCCGCTCGTGGAGGACTTCGCCGAATCGGCGGCCTGCTTCCATCTTTGCAGTGCGTTGCGGAAACCGCCGGTGGCGGTGCTGGCCTTCTGCTGCGCGGCCGCGAGCTGGGTCTGGGTTTCCTTCAAGCCGTTCTGCGCGACGCGGATCTGCTCTTCGGCGGTCTTGTACGCCTCGTCCTTCTGCCGTGCCTTGCTTCGCGCGTCGTTCAATCGTGCCTGCGCGCTGATCGCCTGCGAGGATGAGGAGCCGTATTTCGCGACGGTCTCGTTGAGCTTCGTTTCGGCGGCCTGCACGCGCAATGCGGCGCTCTTCCGCTCGTCGCGCGCCTTGGCGATCTGCGCGGTGGAGGTGGCCACGGCCTTCTGCGCGCGTTTCTCGGCGGCTTCGAGGTTCTTGACCTGATCCGCAAGCACGCTGGTGCTCGCGGCGCCGTTCATCGCGTCGCTGAACCGTTTGCCGGCGTTCCGGCCGGCGGTCGAGGCCGCGGCGGTCACACCCGAATTCAGTTTCGAACCGAAAGCGCTCAGATTCGGCAGCACGTCAATCCACGCGGCGGTACCAGCCATGACCACACCTTTCTCTTACCTGCCCAAGGCCAAGGCCATGAGCTCCTCACGTTCACGCCGACTCCGGCCATCATCGACGGCTTCCACCGTCGTGTTCCTCTTCCGCGAATTCGGCGGCAGGATGCGCGGCCGCACGTCATCATCGCCGACCTGCCGTTCGACAAGCGGATTGATGTTCACCAGAGTGATCTGCAAATCGCGCAGCATGTCACCAACGTCATGCGTGAGCCATTCGCCTTCCGTCCACCCGTCGCCAAGCGCCCGATAGAACACGTTGTCGGGCGGCATGTGGACTATCAGCGCATGCAATGCACGAAGGCTCAAACGCCCCTGCCAGAACTCGGCGATAGGGTCGCGCGGCGCGTAGACCGCGCACAATGCGGCCTCCAGCTCCTCCGCGTGACCGTCCGCAGCCAGCAGGTCTATCGCCGTGTAGGGTTTCCCTCATCGTCCGTTTCGGTCATGTCGGCGCCGACCTGGTTCATCAGCAGGATCAGGTCGCTGACCTGACCGCCCTGAGCGTCGAAATCCGCCCACTGGTCGCCCAGCAATGCCTTCGCCAGTTCGAATTCGTCGCCGGATTCCTGAGCCTTCGCGAACGCGCGCTTCTCCTTGTTCGTCTGGAACAGCGGGGAATGGATCCTGAAGACGGTCGCATCCTTGCCACCGTCCAACGTGAATTCAATGTATTCCGGAATCGTCGGATGCGACTCCAGGTACTTGGCTTTCACGGCCTGAAGATTGTATTTTGCGCCCATTTCAATCCTTTCAAAAAAAATGGCCCTTTCATGTGGCAAACAGTAAAGAGAATCCCTGCAGCGGTGAAAGGGACAAAAGCCGCTGCAGGGAAGAATCAAAAAACGGGGAGCCGCTGTCAGGCGGCGGTCGAAACCTTCTCGCCCTCGTAGAAGCTCTTGTTCGCGGTCGGGTCGCGGTAGAACGTGAACGTGGTCTCCTCGCCTTCCGCATCGGAGCGTGAATGGGTCAGATCGCCCTGGTTCGTGACCTTGACCTTGTATCCCGCCTCGACGCGGTAGTGCGCGCCGACTCCGGTGCCGTCCTGCATGAGGACGATCAGACGCAGGTAGGGGAAGTCGGTGATGGCGCCGTCGGAATATTCGAAACCGGCGTTCTTGTCGGACGGCCACTGGGCCACCGGCACGCCATGCGCCAAGCCCTTGACCCATGCGTTCATTTCCAGGAACGTGGCCTGCAGGGTGCGGGTCTTGCTGGTGATGTCGGAACGCACCGGCTCCAGATCCTGCACTGCGGACACGTCGGAAGAGTCGATGCTTCGGCTGATCTTCATGCCGTCCGTGGAAATGTATCCGAGGATTTTGAATCCGCCCGGCAGTGCGTTCGGCTTGTTCGTGGTGTCATCGAAGAATTCCGACGGCATCGCGGTGGAATAGTCCGCGACTGCGAGCAGCTGGGTGCCCCATTTGCGGACGTTGCCGTTGTTGTCATTGAGAATGCTGACCACATCTGTTGCAGCCATGATTGCTCCTTATCGGTTGATGTTTTGAGGTCTGAGCGAAAGCGTGACGGTCGCCGTGCATCGAAGCACGGTCGGATCATCGTCCGCTATTTCGGAGAAGGACGTGAGCGTGGAGGAATCCACATACCCGTACCGGTTGCCGGCGCCCTGCAGGACGGCCAAGGCGTCGGCCAGCGCGCAGGTGAGCGAGTCCATGGAATCATGGTCGGCGGCGAACACGTCGATGTCGACGCCGGCCATATTCGTGTACGTGCCGATGTCGAGGGTTCCGCCCGGCGCGGGGCTCACGACCACGGCCGGCAGGGAATCGGAAAGATTCTCCGGGATCGCGGTCAGCGCCTTCACGCCGGCATGGTCGGAAAGCCACTGGATGACGATCGGCAGCGGCGCGGGCCATGAGCCTTTGAGTCTCACGGCCATCAGCCGGCCTCCGTGACGGCCCGTCGAAGGAACCCCTTCTTCGGATAATGCCTGGAACCGTATTCCTTCTCCACGGCATGCTCGTCACCGATAATCACGCGAGCGTAAGGTCGCGCGATATGCGTGGGCGATTTCAGGCCGGGGCGGCGGCCTGACTGGACGCGCACGGATTCCGCGTATTCACGGTCGCCTTCCTTCAAGGCGATGCGCTTCACGATGGGCGCGATGCGCCGCGCCTTCGCGTCCAATGCGGCCGTGACGGTCGGATTGGTGAGCACGTTCTTCTCCATCCACTCTTTCGAGACTTTGAAACCAGACATGATTCACCTTCCGTCGGTGCGGTGCAGGTTCACCGCGAGGTTCCATCTGGTCGGCTTGATGCCGCCGCCGAACGGGATCGGATCGCCGACGACCTGCCAGACGCGGTCGCGCGCGCGGATCCGGCAGCCGCGAAGCGATTGCGAGTATCCGCGTGGGAAATAGGCCGTAAGGTCGATGCTCACCGCGTTCGGCAGCGTGCTGTCCTGCACGTCCGCCGGCGTGGCCGTGCCGAGCAGCACGCCGTCCACCGGCTCGTCCGCCCATTTGACGGTCTGCGCGTTGTATTTCCCGCTCCCATCGGTTTTGGATGGGCGGAGCACGACGACCTGTTCGCCCTTAAGCATCCGAACCACCACCAGACAGATCAATGGTGAACGCCCGCTGGCGTTTGCATCCGAGAGAACGCTTCTCGGCGTTCGTCAGATACAGGTCGCCGGCGGGATTCGCATATGTCAGCGATTCCGTGAAGGGGCCGGCCGTCTGGCTCGACTGGCTGATTCCAGCCGCGTCGGCGCCGGCCAGCATGGCCCTCTTCACGATCGCGCAGGCGATGCGCTTCAACGTCAGCAGGCTCGCGTCCGCGTAACGCGGGCATTCGGCGCGGATCAGGTCGCTCGCGTCGTCCAGCAGGGTTTCGGCCTGCCGTTTCTCCGAATCCGTCAGGACGCGCCACCGTGCCGCCAGATCGTCGACGGTGGCGAACGGGACGACCTGCAAGGAATCGCCGGTGTCGTCGGCCATCATCGGCTCCTCACTGCTTGGCGGCCGGCACTTGGATGACGCCGGATGAGGCCAAGCCGCTGATGAGACGGTTGAACTGGTCGGCCAATGCATTGTAGTCGGCGACGAGCGCATCATATTCCGTCTTCGTTGGATTCGCGCCGGCTGCTGCGGCCGATGGCGTTGCCGAACACCTGCATTTTCACGCCGCCAAGAGCGTTCTGCGAAGCCGCGGGAAGCGTATAGGACGCGCCGCCGGAGCCGCCGACCGTGACCGGGGCGCCGGAAGCGTCGAACGCGGCCAGCTCCTCCACCGGGAAACGGTCATCCACCTTGTCCCGCGAAACGAATGTGACCTGTCGTGTCAATGCCATAAGTCATACCTCACTTGGCAGAGGTGGTCGACTGGGGGGCCGACGCGGACGCCGGCTGGATGACGAACGCCGGGAAACGCTTCGACTTGTCCGGCTGCACGTCGTTGATCGGATTGGCGATCTGGAAACCGGCGCGGAACACGACGCGCATCGCGACGCAATCCTGCTGGGCGAGGTTGAGGATGACCTTGCCGTTATCGTCGGTGATGGGCGCCTGGTCGAGCATCTTGAAGGTGATGTCCTGACGGACGCCGATGACGAAGTTCGACCAGTCGGCGCCGAGCAGTACCGCCTTCGTGGCATCCCATGCGCCGTTATCGACCTCGTTGAGCTGGTAGCCATACAGGGTGGACGGCGCGCCAGCGGCGAGGCTCGGCACGTAAATCGGGGCGCCGTTGCTGGAACGCAGTCCGATGAGCTGCCAGTTCATTCCCGGCTGGCTTGCGAAGCCGTTCATGGCGAACCCCTGTTCGGCGAGCTTCTGGCCCATGGTCGCCACATCGGCCGCGAGGTCCTTGCCCTGCGTGAGCTTGTTGCCGGCGGTGATGGCCTGCGGGACGATGCCTTCAGGGAAGCTGGACGGCTTGTCGGTGCCGAACAGGCACGCCTGATCGAGCTTGTATCCGATCGCGGCGGTCAGTCGCGGCATGACCTCATCCCAGACGGGGATGCCGGCGTCGTCGATGACGGCTTCCGGAATCGGCACGATAGCGGCAAGCTCCTCGGCGGTGATGTTCAGGCCGCTCCAGCTCATCTTCGTGGTCTGCTTCAGTCCGGTGTCGCCGCCGACCCAGTATGCGATGGGCTTGGAGTCCAAGACCGGCTGCGTGCGCGTGCGGGTGCTCATCGTGATCTGGCGGGCACGGGAGAGCATGACGCTCTGCTTCGGGATGTCCTGGATGATCTGGGTGGAGTATTCGGTTGGGATGAGGCCGCCGCCGAGGTCGGTGGAGCCAATCATCTGATTGACGATGGAAACCATGGGCTTCTCCTTCCGTTAGTGTTTATCGATTGTGTTTCGCGACCGAGCGAATCCAGTCGTCGGCGCTTTTCGGTGGGTTCTGGGGCAGTCCTGACGGGTCTCCGAGCATGGACGCGCCTGAACGTTTCGGGTTCTTCCATTCGGAGAGGGCCTTCGCACGCGCGTTGATCTCGTCCTCGGTCGATCCGGACAGCAGGGACGCGGGGACTCCGTACTGTTCGGCCGCCGCGTTCTTCCAAGCGTTGACCTGGTTGGTGGTCTTCAACGCGGACAGTTCCTTCTCGGCTTTCTCGGCCCTGCGGGTCAGCTTCTCCGTTTCGGACAGCTGGCTTTCCTTGAGCCTGTCGAGCTCGTCGGCGGCGTCCTTGTTGGCCTTCGCGCGGGACTCCCACTCACGGGAGTGCTTGATGGCGGCCTCGTACTTCGCCTTCCAATCCACAGGCTGCTGCGGTTCGGCGGACTGGGAATCCTCCGAACCGTCCTGCGGCTGTTGGGCGTTGCCAATGGCTGCGTCCGTCATTGTTCTGCTCCTTCCGCCCTGTTCCAGGGCATTAAAAAAGCCCCGTTCCGGGGCTTGTGAGTGGTGGGTGCGGGACTCGAACCCGCGATGTTTCGATGTCGGAGATTTACAGGCTCCTGCCGTCGCCGCTGGGCCAACCCACCAAAATGTGATAGAATCATGATGTCTGAGGATCCCACGCAACCAGCTTTCAAGACTGGAACATAAGACGAGGGGTTATCCTCAGACATTCATTTGAGCGTGATTTCATGCAGTCCATCACCATCCATAAGCCAAAGTTCTTTGATGTGCGATGAAGTGCGCCTTTGGTTATACAAGCCAAGCTGATAGATGAGTTTTTCCGGAACGCTGCTGTCACCGTAGTCAAGCACAAATATGTCTTTGACAACGCCGTGCGGCACTGCCCTGTCAACAGCATCTGCGATTCGATTAGCGGCTGAGCTGTATTTGAAGCCGGACAGAGATTTCAATTCGGCTTCGACACCACGGTTTATCCAATGGAAATCATTGGTGGATTCACCAGTCTTGCTCTTCGGAATCCAATCAGCTTGATTACCTAACGGTATGAATCGCTCCAGAAAGACGATTTCGTGAGGATAAAGAGTATCCACAGAGTGGGAGACGCCAGCTCTTTCCTGACGTCGATACCATTCGGCATCCGTTACGCCGGTACTTCCCTTCATTGAAAGGAGACGTTCTTCGTTAGGCGCATGAGGCTGCACCCAGCCTTTTGGCACGATTACGCGTTCGAGATTACCGTCCGTGTATTTCCCTCGATGTCTCCGCATGGTCGCGAGGATTTCCTCGGTGGTTGGATTGTCACCGGCCTGTTCGCGCGCTTTCTCGTAATCCTTGTAAAGCTCGTCAGGATCGTAGCCTTCGACTTTTGGCTTGCCTTTGTCCCAGCTGGGCACGATCTCGCAGTCGCAGTCGGAATGGTACCTGTTCAACGCTCCCGCGGTTTCGGCGGACTCGTACACCCAGCCGCGGGACGCGAGCATGGCGCAGAACGCGCATGTCTTGGCTCCTGACGGCACGCGAGCGTAACGCGGTTTCTTCGGGTCGCGTTTCGCGTTGTAGCGGATCGCGTCCCTGCCGCCCTGTTTCACGCCCTTGTCGACCACGCCGTTCAGAAAGCGGAGCATCTGCCCCGAATCGGCATCGTCTCCGAACAGGACGCCGGCCTTCGCGCGGATCAGCCTGCTGATGTCGTCGTTCGCCCTGGTCGGCGTCTGCGCTTTGAAATCGTCGGAGATCCACTTGCTTCGGACACGCTCGTACCATTCGGCCGCGGCGGTGCTGGACGTGTCGGCGTATTTGTCGATGATCGCCGGCACCAGTTCGAGCAGCGCGTCACGCTGCTTGGCCGGCTCCAAGTCGCTGATCTCCGCCCACACGTTGCCCAGCTCCCGCTTCGCCAACGCGGCCGCCTGCGTCTGCGCCTGCCGCAGTTCGCTGATCTGACTGCGATCCGGCGTCCGGTTCGTACCACCGGCCATCGCGACCTCCGATCATTTCGCGTCACTCACTGTTCGGATCCCTAAGGCTGACGGGCTGCAGTCCGGTGAACCTGACTCCATCCAATCCGAGAAGAGAGGCGGCGTTGGACGGTTCGACTCCGGCGCGGATCGCGACGCCCAGCGCATCGAACTTGGCCTTCAGGACATCAGCCCCCCCCGCGGACTTGCCGACATTCACGGGTTCCGAGGAATCGGTCTTCTGCGGTTCGGAGCCCTGCTGCTGGGCGTTGCCGGCATTGCCGACGAGCCTGTCGAGCACGTCTCTTGCGTTCTGCGAGCGAATCGTGCTCATGATGTCCGCGATGTCGTCGTGGTCGAAGCCCGCGTACCGCCAGCCGGTCTCGGACTGGGCGAACGCCTCGGACACATTCGCGATCTTGCTGAACGCGTCCGCGCGTGCGCCGAGGCTGATCTCCTGCGTCGGCTTCCACTGGCAGCGGATGCCGGTCAACGATTCCGGCATGGCCTCCGGGTCGATGTGCTCCTGGAGGCAGACGACCATGCGTATGACCTCCTCCAACGCGTAGGAGAAGAGGTGGTTCTGCCGGTCGGCCTCGCGAGACAGCTTGCGTTCCGCGGCCATCATCGCCTCGGCGCTGGCGGGGTTGTCCATCGTGATGCCCAGGTCGTTGACCGGGATGCTGGTCTCGCTGGACACCATCAGGGCGATGGTGCGCAGCATGTCCGAATGCGGCTGCATCGTCATCTGCTGCACCTGCTGCAGGGTGGGTACCTCGTCGTTCTCGTCGCGGCTGACGGCGTTGATGCTGTTGACCAGGGAGCTCCATTTGTCCGTGAACGCTTCCGGGTCGAGGCCGAGGAACCACAGGCTCGGGGCCGCGTAGAACTCGGCGCCCACCTCCATGCGGAGCATGGTGCGGATCGCCGCGTCGGTCAACGCCATCAACGGGCGTGTGATACGGGAGCGTCCGAACGGGCGTTCGGCCTGCGGGTCGTAGCAGACGGGCACCACGGTTGGATACGGCCAGTCGTTCGGACAGGCCGACGCCTTCCACGCCCCGTTCACGCGGCTGCACTGGTAGACCATGTGCGGCAGCCACACGTTCATGTCGGTGGCGTTGCCGTATTCGTCGATGTCGGTGATGGTCAACGCGGCCTTGATGCGGTTGCGCATGAAATCCCAGATCGCCGCCGACCAGGTGGCCGGGCGTGGGATCACGCGCACGCGTTCGCCGTCGTCCGGATCCTGGAAGACGGTGAGGAAGGCGCATGAGTGCGTGTAGGCGTTGACGATGGTCTCCGGCGTTATCAGGTCGAAGCGGTTGAGGTTCATGATCTGGTCGACGCCGTGCGTGTCCTCGCCGTTCGGGTAGGCGAATCCGTCGAAAACGCTCAGGTCGGCGAGTGTCTTCACGGCTTTTGCGGGCCAGCCGACGCACGCGTGGAATCGGTTGGCGAGCTTGTTGGGCACCGCGATGCCGAGGTTCTTCACGCGTTCGTGGGCGTTGTAGTATTTCGTCCTCAACGCGTTGCGCGCGTATTTTCGAATCCATACGCGGTACAGGCGCCGCACGGTGTCCATGTCGCTGTCGGGGATGCCGGAGATTGGTCCCAATGCGGTGAATTCAACCATAAGATGTCATCCAACTCTCTGTTTGCGTCCGGGGACTCGCTTCGACGTATAGGCCCCATAAAGAGCCAGCGTGCAGGCAACCAATGGGCTGATGTCCACGTCGGCTCCGAGCTTGTTCCATGCCAATGCGCCCGAGGCCCCGAGATTGCGGGTTATCGCGCCGCGCACGGCGGCGGCCAATTGCGGCTGCGCGTCGTCCGGCAGGTGTTTCAGCTGTCCGTCGTTGAGCATGTCCTGGAACCGTCCGTAGGCGCGTCCCATCTCGGCCATCGAGGTGATGGTCACGCGGATGCGCGCCTTCTTCAATTCGGGCAGCAGGCTCATGGCCGGGGATTGCGCGTCGATCACGACTGCGGCGGTCTTCGGCCAACGTTCCCGCAGCCATTCCACAGCCCACTGCGTGCCGTTGCGGCGCGCGTCCTCGATGGCGGCCATCTGGATCAGGGCGGTGCCGTCGGGCAGCTTCAAGGCATTGCCGATGACCAGCGAACCGCGGTCGGGCGGCATGTCCAAGGCGAAACTCGGGATGCCTCCGTCCGGCACCTGCGTGGTCTCGGATTGTTTCCACAGTTTCGGATCGATCGCGCGTACCGCGACATGCTCGTCCCAGATGCCCAACGCCTCGCGGCGGAAGCTGTCTTCGGCGAGGAGGTTGCGCATGCGCATGATCGCCTGTTCGCTGGTGCGCTTCGGATAGCTCGGGTTCGCCTTCGTCCACGCCTCACGGTCGTCGGAATCCGCGTCACGGTCTGCGGCCAGTTCGACGTACAGCATGCCTTCCGCGTCGCCGCCGAGCGCGAGGTCGCGTTTCTCGCTGAACGCCTCGGACTGGTCGCCGGGCTTGGGTGGATTGCCCATGAGCACGACCAGCGGGTTCGGACTGGTGTTCACGATCGGAATCAGATTGTCCAAAGCCTTCACTGTAAGAATCTGCGCCTCATCGAACACTTCGATGTCGGCGGAGTGCAGGCCACGTCCGAAACCGTTCTCGCGGGCACCGAACATGATACGCGACCCGTTCGTGAAGCGGATCTCCTGCTGGCCGTTCGCACGGCGAACGTTCTCCACGTATCGGGCGAGCTTCGGATTATGCGTCATGTCGCACATGTCCGCGAACGTCTCATCCGAGGTGCGCGTGTGGTGCGCGGTCCAGATCACCAGCGTGTCCGCGCGTCCGGCGCACAGGATGAAGATCGCGTTGCCGACGGTGAACGTCTTGCCGATCTGACGGCAGCTGGACAACACCGCGCCGCCGGAGCCGCAGGCGTACTTGCCGTTCGCGGTCTTCGCGAACAGCAACCAGAGGAAGCCCTTCTGCCACAGGTCGAACCGGATGCCGGCCTTGACCGCGGCGCGGTCGATCATCGCGAAATCGCTGGAGACGATGCCTTTCGGCTTCACCAGCTTTTGGGCGATTTCAGACAATCGACGCTCCGACATCCTCCGAAACCTCCGTCATATCATCCGCATCATCGAACAAACTGCCGGAATCCTCCGCCATACGCATCTTCTCGTCAAACTCAGCGAGTTTGCTGCTGATGGCCGGCAAAGCGTTCGCGGGAGTGGACATGTCATGTAGCGCCTCGCGCAACCTGCCGACAATCTCACGAAGAGTATCCTCATGTGAGCAATCCATCATGCGCTCGAAATTCTGGCGGTCAAGGGATGGCTGCTGCATAGACTTGGACTTCACCGGCTTCTCAACCGTTTTCGACTGCGGTTTCATCGGCTTATGCGAAGCTTGTTTGCGCTTGCGGTATTTCGCCTTGTTCCTGCACGATTCAGAGCAGTATTTCTGCCGCTTGCCATGCCCTGACGGCTGGAATTCTTTGCCGCAGACCTCACAAATCACCTTTCCACCCCTTTCACCCATTATCGTGGTTCACCCATTTGGATACCACGGGGAGAAATCGGCCCTATGCGGCGGGGCGGGCTCGGCGCGTGGGCTGGGGTTCCTCCCCCTGGGTGGGTCAGATGCCGATGGTTTTGAATGGCATCGTGCTTGGTTTGATGGTTGGTTTGCCGGCGGCGTTGCGTTTCGCCCATTCGTTCGAACGGTTGCTTTTGGTTTGGTTGCAGCATCGGTGCGTGAGTTGGGCGTTGTTCCATGCGAGCGGGTCGCCGCCGCGGCTGACCGGGATGATCTCGTCCACCTCGGCGCTCATCGGATGCGGTGTCTTAAGGGTTTTGTCGACGGGTTTGCCGCAGATGGCGCACGTGTCGTATGCGGCGAGGACCCTCGCCCGGAGTTGCGCGCGTTTCCAGCCGTTGGCTTTTCGTGGGTCTGGTTTGTGTCGGCGCATGTCAGTCGGTGATGTCGATGCCGAGTTGTTGCAGCGCTCGGAGAAAGTCTTCGGTGTAGATGCGGAGCCCCCATGCCTCGAGCGCGTCGTCGCGGCTGACTTGCATGGCGGCTTGCCCGTCTTGGTCCGCGATGCGTTTGAGTTGGTGCGCGATGTCCTTGAGTGTTTCTTCCATACTGTCTTCTTTCGGCGTGTCGGTTCTATCCGGCTTGCATTACTTATGTATTTTTGATACAATAGTTTATGTCAGCAAGAAAGGAGGTGAACATGGAAAACATCTGGCAGACCGTCAAGGACATCGCCGCGATACTCGGCGACATCGGCTCCGCGCTGGTCGGAATATCAACCGTCATTCTGATATTCATCCACCGGCCGAGCCGCCACGGACGGCACTGAAAAACCGAGTCCCGGATTCCCTACCTATCCGGGGCTCGGCCCCACCAGATTATCCCATGAACATCATGAAGGACAAGCTAATCAGAATCGCTTTGGCCGCTGGAATCGTGAGCCTGCTGCTCGGCATAGGCGGCAAACCGCTGCCGGCTGGGACTTTCGGCTGCTTCGCAGGCATCCTCGCTTTCGCCTCGACGAGATGGGAGGATGGGAATGACGACTGAGTACCTCGGCGTCAAGCAGGTCGCCGAGTATCTCGGCGTCGCGAACGCGGCTGTCTACGACCTGCCGGAGCCCGATGTTCGCATCGGCCGTACTCGCGGCTGGCTCCCGTCGACCATCGACGAGTGGAACGCGAAGCGTCCCGGTCGAGGCGTCGGCGGCGGCAGGCCACGCAAGCGCAAGGAAAACGAATAGGTGGAAGCCCGGAAGACGATTCCGGGCTTTCCCCGTTCATGGAGTGCCTCCGGCGGGAGTCGAACCCGCTCTCGCACTCGGCCGTGGGGAAGAGAATCCGAAGACCCCTCGGCCGGTGCGGTCTGCCGTTGACTGCTACGAAGGCATGGGCAGACGGGTTTGAGCTTCACCGCATCACGAGGTCGCGGGATTGGCTTGGTCTGCCGCTGTTTGCATGCCCGCTCTGACGTGGAGCGGGCGGAGCGTGTCCGATATGCCGTTCGGACAGGACGGGTTGCACAAACCAAACAGAGTCAGGAGAACCTGTGGTGGATATGAAAGAAGGTTCAAACCGATTTGAAATCTCGGTTTGAACCTTCTAATCCACTGACAATTATGCGTTGCACTTTCGATTCTGTCAAATCGAATCGCGTCGCATGATCTGTCCGTGCACGTCGGCGAGACGGTAGAGCGGCTGTCCCTTCTCGTTTTTGCCGGCCGGTTGGATCCTTCCTCGATGACGCCATGAGCGGATCGTGTTCGTGTTGCACCGGAATCCGCATTCGCGCAGCAGTTCGGCGCACTCCCCCGCCGTGAACGTCCTGCCGGACGCCACGCACTCCCTCAGGAACCCCAACCTCACGTCGACCACGCGCCAGACGCTCCCGCACAAGGGGCAGGTGACCTCGACCGCGTCGATGGGCGCCGACAGTCCGATTCCGCACAACGGGTTCGGGCATCTGCCGATGCCGTGTTTGGACGGCGGCACGTCGATGATGCCGAGCGTCCTGCGCGTCAACGACTCCCAGTCATGCCAGATCAGGTCGATGTCCGGCAGTCGGCGCAGGCGTGGACAGTCGGCGCACACGCGCAGGCATTCGATCGTGGTCGGGTGGATCCTGCCGTTGACCCATGGCATGGCCGACGGCGCGTACAGTCGCCGCCATAACGCGACTGTCATGTCCTCGATCTCCTGCAGGTGGTCGAGGACCGACAGTCTGACCGGAGTCGGCGCGGACGCGAGGTTCACGCGCCCCGGCTGGTGGCCTCCGTAATGCGCGGTCGAGTCCAGGAACTCACGCAACGCGCCGATCCACTCCGGATAACCACGCAGCCAACCATGCAGACGGCCATCACAGTCGGCGCACATGGTGTCGCCGGCCGCGCATTCGCGGCCGCAGACACTACATGTTGTGGTTTGTTCTGGATTCTCTACCATATGTTGTGATTTTAGCATTTTGGCCACCCTGAATCGAACGTTAGTTCGATTTCCGGCAGTCCGGCCCATGGATCCGGATTGTCCGGATCGGGCCGTGTCTTCGGGAAGCCTTCAAGCGTGGAATAGTGGAATTCGTCATCCTTGTTTTCGCATGGGTTGACGCTGACGGGCATGAGCCCGCAATCGTGGGCTCCCAGGTATTCGCCGTGCGGGTCAAGGCCATTCGAGCCGAAGACGGTCTCCAATCGGATGGTGCCCGCCTGCGGAATACGGCTGATGCGGGTGAGGCTGCGGCCGAGGATTATCGCTGTCGTAAGGTCGTCGCCGGTGATGATTCCCGCGTCCCATGATTGCCAGACGACGTCGCGTTCGCTGAACACCCACCGCCCGCATGAGCAGACGGTGGGCACGAGATGCGCGGGATTGCCCGACGGGGCCATGAGCCGCATCCATTTCGGCGCTCGTCTCACCGTCAGGCTCCCAGAAAATAGACCAGCAGCGGCGCGATAATGAGGCTCGCCGTCAACGCGACCGCGAACAGCAGGGCTGCGAATCGTTCAGGCTTCACTGCTCCGCGTCCTCACCCATGATCCACGCGTCCAAGTCGGAACGCCGATACAGCACCTTGTGGATTGTGGGCTTGTAATATTTCGGGCCCTGCCCCTTATAGGCGAGCGTCGCCAACGTCCTCCCCGTCGTGCACGCGTATTCGGCGGCCTCCTCACGGGTCATCCACACGTCATCGGTCTTGTTCTCGGTCATCATGTTCTCCTTATCCGAGGTTTCGTTTGATTGATTTCCAAATCTGGTCGAGCTCGCCGTCCGGCAAGCCGGAATCACGTCCACGCCGAATCAGATCGTCGTGGATCTGCCGCTCATTGTCCGGATGGTTCGCCAGCCGGCCGTAAGCCCACGCGTGCAGCGTGCTGTTGCGATTGCCTTCCGGCACGGGCGTCATGTCCGGCACGCCGTTCGACGTGGAAACGGAAGGCCTGTCGGCCATGACCGCGCCCAGATCCAATGTCGGCGCATCCTTCCTCGACGGCTGGTTCGTGTAGCCGAAATCCTTGAGCATGCGCATGATCGCGTCGCTCGCCTCCGGGATGACGCCGGCCGGCACGTCGGCCAGCTCGTAACGCTTCCCATCGACCACGCTGCCCGGACCCAGCACGTAACCCTTGTTGCTGACACGCAGGTCGATCGGCAGGTTCTGCTCATGCACCGCATTCTTCAACAGGCCGACGCTCATGCCGGCGGGCATGCGATAGTACAGGTGCACGCCATGCGGCGTCCTGGTCACCAACGTGGCAGGCAGCCGGTCAGTGCCGTAATCGCCCGTCAACGCCTGCAGCCACTGCCATCCGTCCGGCTCGCCGTCACCGGTCGGCTTGTCGCAGTCGATGACGAAACACTCGCCCAACGGGACGACCGCATACCGGTCCATGCCTTCGGTCACGACAGTCGAATCCACATGGCTCTCATCGCTCGGGTTCAAACGCTTCCACGACAGCGACACCTTCCCGTCGATGGGACCACCACGCTTGCGCACCTTGCCCTCGCAGGGCGCGAAACCGACCTGTCCCGCCAACGCGGCTTCGACCAGACGCGCCATGTCGGAACAGTCCGCCGGCCCCTCGATCGGCTTGATGCGGTCACGGGACGGCTTCGACAAAGCCTCCTGCCGCGAATCCTTCGATTCGCCACCGTCGTCGCCCAACGCGGCCTTGCGGTACAGGTCGAACCTGTCACGGTTCGCGACACGCACCACTCGCGGCTGCCCATTGCCCGGCAGGGCGCGGGAACGCGCGTTCTCCAAACCGAGCACGTCCATCAACGATTGCGGCACACTCGTATGGAATTCCTTGCGGTAGTCGCTCTTCGACGCGGCCGGCTCGCCGTACTGTTCCTCGTTCGTCGCGATCTCGCTGACCAGCCAATACATCTCATCGCTGATGGAACGCGCGGGACTCAGGTTCACGATCTCAGGCTCGTCCGACTCCTCCCACAGGCGGCACGACAGGACGAACAACGCGGCCGGATGACGCCTGCACCAACCCTCGATCGCATGATACTGGTCATACGAACGGCCCTTCGACGGATGGAACTCGACCTTCACGAAACGACGCACATCACTGTTCTCGGTCGAATCGGCGAACTGCATGTTCGTCAGGTACAGCATCGTCGCGCTCGGCGTGACGACACGATACCTGCCTCCCGTCACTCGCGCGTTCATCTGCGAACCCGTCGACAACGCGCGCAATAGAGGCAGCATGTTCTCGGTGACCGCGCACGCCTCATCGTCATAGGCGAACGCCTTGCCGTCCATCTCATCGTTCATCGACTCGCGCCCCAGCGTGTAGCCGCCGCCGGAACAGTAGCCCTGCACGCTGAAACCGGGAAACACCTTGCCGACGCCGAGCACGCCCAGCAAAGCCTGTCGGGCGATCAGCGTCTTGCCATCACCGCCATGTCCGGACAGCACGTAGGACAGTTGTTTGAACGGTTCGAGCCATGGCGTCGCGAACATGCGGCAAAGGTTCGCATACGATTTCGCGTCCACGGTCAACCATTCGAGGATCCGCTTCGCGTCCTCCAACGCCTTGTTGCCCATACCGACCGGCGTGAACGTCTGGGTGACCGCGATGTCCGGCTCGTCCTTCAGACAGACGACCTTGCCGTCGCGGCGAACCCACACGCATGGGTCGCAGCGCACGCCGCGTTCGACCTGTTCGAACCATTGGCTTCGTTTCGCCTCTCGCAGGATGGCGGCGCTGTAGAGCGGATTGCGTTCGCTGCTGCGCGAGGTGGCGCCGATGTGGTATTCGTCCTCGATGGTTTTGACGGGATGCCAGCTGTTGAGCAGAAGCCGCTCGCCTTCGTGGTCGCTCATGTCGGGGTCGCGACGCCAGAGCCTGTCCTGGCTTGGACAGTAGCGCAAATGGCCTTCGCGGAGTTCCCAGATGGCTTTCTGGTAGCCGGCGGCGACGACGGGTTCTTTTTTGCGGTGGTCTTCCTCGGTGCCGCCTTGGCAGACGAGTTGGAGGTTGCGTCCGTCGATGGTCGTGACGATCGTGTGGTCGTTCGCGGGCGTGAACGTGAGTTCGAGCAGGTGGAAGATTCCGGCGAATCTGGCGGGCAGGTCTTCGGTCGGGATGGGTTCGTATTCGCGGTAGTCCTTCATTTTTTCACCTCCTTGTTTGGTGTGCCGTTCCACGGCCTATACACACAACACAAAAAACACCAAAATAAATACATATATAAGAAACAACGGAACATTGGAACAGTTTGTATATATATGTTTGGTTTGGTTGGAATTCCAACGATTTTCGCTGTGCCGAAACTTTTGGCACAGTCTGGCACACACGGCACATATTGCCGTGTGTTTCCGGCTTTCCGCCGTGCCGCTGTGCCACTTGCGCCGTTCTTTCATCGTTCTCCCTTTCGAGTGTTCCGGTTGATATTTGGCGCCCTCCGCGCCTTCGCATTCGCGGTGTCGGCTTGGATACCGATAGGACTGGGGTCTAAACCCGTCGAAACCGACGGGTTTAGAATTCGGGTTCGTGCCCGCCGGCCGCGCCGAGCGCGTTCACGACCTGTTCGACAGGCTTGCCGACCAATCCCGCGATCTCCTGCGCGTTCTTGCCGACCGCCGCCAATTGGCTGATCGTCTGCCTGTCGGCCGCGGTCAACGCCTCCTGTCGCGGTGGATTGTTGAACGTGACGGGCTGGCCATACTGCGCCTGCTGCGGCTGCTGCTGAGGCGCGGTGGCCTGCGGGTCGTTCATCACGGCGTTCAGATCGGCCTGCTTTTTCGGCGTGACGACGTAGTCGTAGATCTTCGCGTCGTTGTAGCCGCGGGTCTTCGCCGGCTGGGTGCGCGCGAACGTGGCCTTCAGATGGTCGCCGACGTTCGGACTGTTCCCGACTCCGGCCTGACGGCATGCGAGACGCAATTGGCCGATGTTGTAGCCTTTCACGTACACGCCGCGGATGCCGCTGTCCCCGACCCTGTTGGGATCCTGCAGGCTGGTCTGCAGGTGGATGACGACCTGCGGCTTCACCTTGCCGTTGGGGTAGAACAGTGGTTCGCCGGTGGTGAAGTCGGTCTGCTGTTCCGCACGGATCTCGACGATTTCGCCTTCGACGGTGGTGCCGATCGGATCGTCCTTGCTGAACGCGCTGGGCGCTCCGCCCTGCATCACGTCGTCGAGACTCAACGAGGCGGCTGGCTGGTTTTGCTGTTGCGGATGGTAGGATGCTCCGCCTTGCTGGGTGAATCCGCCGCCGTAATTCTGTGTTCCGTACATTCTGTGTTTTGCCTTTCTACTTGTTGTAGGTGGATTCCAGCAGGCCGATGGCCTGCCGCCATTTGTCCGGCAATGCCGGATATTGGTCTTGGTTGAGTTCGGCGAGATCGCCGAACTGGTCGTCTGGCCAGCTGCCGCATTGGAAGCAGTGTGTCGGACTGGTCGGCAGGGCGTGTATCCACGCGTCCCGCATGCCTGTGCCGTCTTCCTGTTCGATGAGGTCGAGGAGGTTGACGATGAGTTGCGCGCGGCTCAACGCCCATTTGCCGGGTTTCGGGTCGTAGTCGAATTCGACGGGCAGTGCGTCGTTGAGGCTGCTGCCGTTTCTGGGTAGGAAGTAGATCGCGTTCTTCTCGCATGTCTCTTCGTCGTTTTCCAGTCCGATGCCGTACAGGCTCGCCTGGATGCGGTATTGTTGCGATGGTCCGTTGGCTTTGACGTTGCGCAATGTGGTCTGGCCGGTGATCTTCCAGTCGATGGTCATGTGGTTTTTCGCGTCGTACAGGTCGATGCTGCCGTGGACGCGGCTTTCTCCATGCAACCCGCGGATTGTTCCGACTTTGACTTGTTTTTCTGCTTCGAAGCGGTTCACGGATTCGTCATGCGGACCGATGCCGGTCTTGTCGTGGAGGACATGCTCCACGACCTGCTCATTGTTTTTGTCGAACAACTGTTCGAATCGCGCGTGGACGCATGTGCCGATGAACGGAAGCCATGCGACGGTTTGATGCCGTTCCCATCCGGCGAGGCGGGCGGCGAGGCAGTGGAGGCAGTCGGTGCCCAATTCGGACGGTCCGATCTCCTTCTGCAGGCCGCGTGGCTGGTTGAGGACGTGCTGTTCGATGATCCGGCGGATTTCCGTCCATTCGCCGGACGTTCCAGCCGGATTGTCGTTGTCGTGTGGCGTGTTGGCGGCCATGACGGCCTGCAGGTCAAGCTTCCCGCTCATTTCCCAGCCTTTCGCATTCCATGTCCAAGTTGATCCATAACGTGTCGGCGATGTTCTGCAGGTCGCCTGTGTTGATGATGAGGATTTCCTGCAGGCCGGGCGTCCGGTCGTATTCGTTGAGGGTTTTCGACATGGCGCGGCCGACGGCGGTTTTTCCGATTGGCAGTCTCATTCGACCACCAGCATCGTGTTGCCGGTCTTGATATAGTCCTGCAATGCGGGTTCGCCGAGTTGGCGGACGAGCTGCGACAGTGGTTTGGGTTTGATGTCGTAGCATTCGGGATTGTCGGCTGGCGTGTGTTCTGTGAGGAATCTGCGCGTGTCCAATGTTTTGCGTCCGGGTTTGATTTTCACGGTCAACGTGCCGGCCTGGTATTCGCCGGCCGGCCTGTCGGCCATGATGAGCGCTTTGACCTGGTCGGCCTGTTCCTGCAGTCGGCTGATCGTGTCGGTCAGGTCGGCGTATTTTCTTGCGAGGACGGTGAGCTGTTCTTCCTGTTGGCTTGTCATTCGTCTGTCTCCTTGTCCGGTGTTTGGTAGGTTGTTTTGAGGAAGTGGATGTTCGCCCGCGTGTGCGGCTGGTATTCGATGCCGTTCCATGTGGGCGGGTCGCCGCTCCTGCGTTTGCGTAACCGGCCTTTACGTCCTTTCACGTAGGGGTCTGGCCGTCGGACGCTCACGCTGGCTTCGATGATCTGCCGGTCGTCCACGTAGGCGATTCCGTTCAACGCGTCGGTGACGAGTTTGGCGAGGTTGTCCCAGTCGCGTCCACGGTTCGACGCCATCCAGAAGACGAGCGTGACGGCCACGGGCCCCTCGTATGGCGGCAGGTGGGCGTACTTGTCCAACCATGCGTTGCGGACGTGCTGTTCGGCCTCTCGGGTCTTCTGCGGGGTGATTCCGTGGCCTTGGTAGACGCGCGGCCTGCCTTTCGACTGCGGGTCGCCGGGGATGGCGAGCCTGCAGATTCTCGGCCGTTCCGGCTGTCCGCTGGTTTCGTGGCTCAAAACGTCTCCTTCGTCCAATAGGGTTCCTTGCCGGTCATTCGGAAGCCGCTGCGTCTCGATCCGGCGCGTTCGACCAGTCCGAGGTTTTCGAGTTTTTTGATTTCCTTGTATGCGCGGTCGCGGCTCATGTTCAACTGTTTGGCGATCCTGTACGTGCCGACGGGCTCCCCGCTGCCGGATATGTCGCCGAGTGTCTCGTACACGAGCCGCAGGGTCGAGATGGCTTCCGTTTCCTTGTTGTCGGCGCGCGCCCAGTGGCGCATGCGGTCGATGTACGCGCGTTCGTTGGTGAACAGCCGGTCGAGGTCGATGTCGTTGGCTTCGCTCCATGTTTCCGGCTCGTGATGGCGTCCGCGTCCGATGCCGCCGCCGTAGTGGATGGTTCCACGGTTCACGGAGGCGTATTTCGTGTGGAGTTGGAGGCTGTTGGCTCCGCTAGGCATGATGGGGCTCCTCATCGTCGTCGTCGCGTGGCAGGAAGCGGATCGCGAGCCACATCGCGGTCAGCAGGTAGACCGCGCCGGTCATGATGGTCGCCGTCTGGCTGTCGGCCGTCCTCCATGTGAGCAGGAGCGTGGCGCTGGCGGTGAAGGCGATGATGGCGAGCAGGGTCTTGATGCGACGGAGCGTGTAGTTCGGTTTTCTGGTTTTCTTTTCCCGCATGTCCTCGATGCGGTAGTCGTTGTCGGTCATCGTGTTCCTCCTGTGGTGTAGTGGAGTTGGTATTCGAAGGTTTCGAGGTCTTTCGCGCTGAGGATGGCGAGCAGGAAGCTACCGTCGGGCGTGGTTTCGGCGAGTTGGGCGCCGCCGTTGTCCAGGATGCGGAGCGTGTAGCCGGTTTGTCCGATGGGGATTCTTACCGGCTGTTTTTCGGGTGGTTGCGGCGGGTCGAGTGTTTTCATGACCATGTGGTTGCTCACTCCTTGTTTTCGTCCAGCCGGCACAGTGCGTCGGCCAGGTTTTGGATCTCGTTCTTGACGCGGTTTCGCGCGGCGGGCGTGGTGGCTGCGTCGAGTCGTTTGAATCCGGCCGAGAGCCGTTCGAGCAGATGGTCGCGTTTGTCCATCCAGCTCGCCTCCTTGTCTTTTGGTTTGCCGTTCATGCTTATTCCTCCATTGATCTGATCCAGCGTTCCATCGCTGTCCTGCTGACTTTTCTTCGTCCGGGTTTGCCTTCCCTGGTGGGCGCGCGGAAGCTGTCGAGGTCTCCGATGTCGATCGCGTGGCGCAGTCCGCGCACGTCGAGGCTGTACACTTGCGCCGCCTGTTCGGGACTCCATGCGAGTCGCTCCCCCAGCGGGACGCGGCTCGGATCCTTTGGCGCGTCCATCACGCGCCCGCCTTCGAGTATTCGAGTTGGAGGGTGTCCACGCTCATGCGTCGGGCGTTTTGGGCGGCACCATGACGAGGTGGCCCATGTCGATGCGTTTCTGCATTGCCTCCCAGTGGCCGCTGCGGCGGAAGATCCATCCCTCCCGTTCGAGCCATTCGAACAGTTTCTTCTGGCCGATTGGCTTGCCGATGTTGCTGAGGAGCTTCGCGCCCTCACTGACGGTGAGCACGCCGGGAATGTCCACGAAGTTGTCCCATGCGACGGCTTTCGGCTTGAGTTCGTCGATGCGCGATTGCTGTTCGATGATCTGCTCGTTCTTCCGCCGGATGGTCTTCTGCGCGACCAATACGGCCTTGGCCATGATGTCCGCGTCCGAATCCACGTCGCTCGTGGGGATGTAGCCGCCGGTTTTGCGGATTTGGGGAAGCACCTCATGCGTCACCCAACGCTGGAAACGCTTCACGAACGCCTGAGTTTCCGGATCCTTCACGTAAGCGACCCTACGGGTAAGGACGGCGCGGTTGAGACCGTATTCGTTGACGACCGCCATTTTCTGAGGCCCGCCAGGGGTACCCAATATCGTGTACCCTTTTTCATCGCCATCAAGAGTTCTCGTCAACTTCTCAGCGTCGCGGTATCCGAGAATCTTGGCGATGTCGGATGCGACAAACATCACCTCGCCCCCGTCAGCGAGCGCCCTGACTTTGTTGCCTTCGAATTCGAAGGGCTGGATTTCGTTGTTCATTGGTTTTTCCTTTTGATTCACACATCGGCGAGCGCTATGGCCTGACTTGGCTGATGCCGTCGATTGGTTGGAGGAGTTTGAGCATGAGCTGGTAAAGGCTCATCCCGAGCATTGCTGCAGTTTTTTCGAGCTGTTCGGTGTTGAATGAACCTTTTCCCTTCAGCAACTTGCTGACTGTGTTCTCACTCATGCCGAGTTCCTTGGCGAGCGCGGCCTGCGTCTTGCGATGTCGAGCAAGTTCGCCGCTGAGATTCCTTGCGATGGTTTCCGTTTCGCTCATGTGGTTGCCGCTCCTTTCTCGGTCTGTTTCCTTGCGACAACCATCAATCTACCTATTTAGGTGATTTTATGTTTCTACCTATATAGGTTCTTTACAAAATCTACTTATTTAGATAAAATTCGGGCATGGCTAGAGGATCTAAAAATGAAGTCACCGAAGACAGTAGGAGAATCATCGATATATGCCGGAAACTGTTGAAAAACAGCGGTATCACAATCGATGAGTTCTTCGAATCCAGTGGATTGAGCAACAACTACTGGTACAAACGCATGCGTTATGAAGCTCCGCTGAACACATCAGACGTGGAGCACATCGCCTACACATTCGGCCTGACCAGCCTCGACATCTACACGCGCGCCTTGGGCAGTGAGGCCGCCCGCGCCTACGAGATCCGCGAGCGCGAATCCCAGATCACGGACGAGCTGGTAGATGACCTGGTCGCGCATCATGAGAAATACAACCTCGCCGCCAGCAAGGATCCGAACGCAAGACTCGAATCCGAAACACCCGACGAATGATGAAGACTCGCCGAAGTCTTGCGGAAAAAGGAGTGAATCAATATGATTATGCGTGACAGTACCCCGCACGCGAGTGTCTTCGACGCAGCGAACCAGGCGGGGTCGTTTCATTTTTCAGACATGAAGGAAGCGCTTTCATTCGGTCAGCAGGTAGACCGTCTGCGTGAGCATGGAATCACCGTTACCGACGACGACGAAGCGGCCAAGTGGCTATCCGAGACGAATTATTACCGGATCAGCGGCTACTGGCTCACCTTGGAACACGATGGCAAAATCATTCCCGGCACCACATTGAACGACATACGTGAGATATACCTTCTCGACGAGGGACTCAGATTATGGCTGTGGAAAGCCATCGAGCCAGTGGAGATCAAGGCACGCACCGCATTCGCCTACCACATGAGCTTGGCGCTTGGCCCCCTTGCCCACGAAAACCCAGACAACTTCACCGATACCAAAGCGCATAAGAAATCAATGGACTCATACCATCGTGAACGGGGACGCGCGCTGAGGGACGGCATACCCTGCGTCACGCACAACATGAACAAGTACGGCAATCTTCCGGCATGGGCCGCCGTCGAAATCATGTCGATGGGCACGGTCTCACGACTGGTAGGCAATCTCTCACCATCCGCCGCCTACCCAGAAGAGGGCCAATCGGTAAGGGACGCCATAGCCGACGAATTCGGAACGACCTACTATCTGCTCAAAAGCTGGCTGCGCCATCTCACATACGTCCGCAACCTCTGCGGGCACCATAACCGGATCTACAACCGTTCAATGACCACAAAGGTCACAATGCTGAAGAAGGATCTACGCTTCAACGGCCCGAAAGCATTCCCGTCGATCATCACGCTCCTGCGAATCTACGAGAACCTATGGCCTGACCGCTGGGACGAACTGGCCACGGACCTTATCCGGCTATTCGACTCTCACCCGACAGTAGACATCATCCCGTTAGGCTTCCCGTCCGACTGGAAACAAATCATCGGACCGAGCGAGGTGGGAAACTCGAACAGGGCTCCGAACGCGCGTCTCGAGTCCGAGACGCCCAACGAGTGAAGGGAAAGGCAATGGGTTTCAGAGTCAATCACAGGGTTGTCTTAGGTAAGAGCGTCCGGGGCGAACAACTATTTATAACTATTTATAAGTATTTATAAGTATTTATAGGCAGTTATTTTCTTTATATCTGAAGGTTGACGACCATGAAAAACGAACAACAGCTACGTCAGGAGCTCAATCCGTTCATGCCCGGCGCCGGCATGCAGCCGCCGGAACTCGCGGGCAGGGAGAAGGATATGGGAGACTTCATTCTCCGCACCATGCCATCAGACGGACAGGTGTACGACGGACGATAACCATCCACACAGGGAAAACAACAAAGAAAAGAGGCCATTGAGAAAGAACGAGATCACGCGCCTGTACATTCAGGCCGGGGAGATGGGGCTGGCCGTCGAATCAAGAAACCTGCCACCCGACATATGCGGCCTGTACGACGACCGGCACGGACTCATCCTGCTGGCCGACTGGCTCAACCAGCGCCAGCGCCGCTGCACGCTGTGCCATGAGCTCATACACGCCAAGTATCACGATTCGGGGTGCGGCAGCCGATACGGGGTCAAATGCGAGCGCCGTTGCCGCAGGGAGACGGCGTTGGCGTTGATTAGTCCGGTGGATTACGGCATGGCCGAGGAGATCTACGGTGGCGCGGTGTGGCCGATGGCCGTTGAGTTGGGCGTGACCGTGCAGGTATTGATGGACTACCGGCAGGTATTGCATGACTCCGGCGTGTGCGTGCAATGAAAGGTCTCGGCGTCCGCGCATCCGCGAGCGCCGGGGTTTGTCATATGCCGAGTGTCTGCTGTTGTTCGATGGGGATGTGCTCGATCACCTTGGTGATTCTTCTGTGTCCGGTTTCGAGGCGTCCGTCGCGTACGTATTGTTCCGTTTCCAGGCTTACTTTGAGGAGGTCTCCGCTGCAGAACGACACTTCGTGGCGGTTGAGTCTTGTGAGGAATCCGTCGTCGGCGATCTCACACCAGA